>artificially_reared_2__coassemble_54_pt1 | contig 84390 bp, 71 predicted proteins | sample artificially_reared_2__metabat2_high_PE_035 | metagenome-assembled genome bin artificially_reared_2 | reverse complement strand
CTGTGAAATATGTATTGATAAGATTTTATTTTGGGGATTAGGAATGACTTCTCCAATTGAATTATTGCAAACAGAACATATAATCTACTGGAATGGGAATGAAAAAAGAAATAATACATATATTCCTGTTCAAGGGAAAAAAAGCTTTCAAATTTACGAAATATATCCTCCAGAAGAACAAGGAACTCCTGGTGGTGGTAATACTGCAACAGTTCCTCCTAAACTTATAATTGGAGGATATAAAATCCCTGATGAATATTGTGGTGGAAAATGGGAAGTAATAATTTGTTTGTATACTCCAAGTTTGCAACCTAAGAAATTTAAGGTTTTAATAGAATGGGATGGAACTTGGGAGAACAGGCAAATGGAGATGAAAGGGAAAGTTAGAAATGAAATAACAATTTTATAATATCAAAGATATGAATATACAACTTATTATATATAATAAAGAAATAGAAAATCCTAACGTTTTTAATGATAGAATTAAAGCATTGGGAGATACTTTTTACATCTTTGATAATATAGTTTTTGTAGAAACTGATTATAGTACAAAAGATGTTTATGAAAGAATCTCTGCAAATGAATATGAGTCAACTTCAATGTTGATTTTAAATGTTCGTAATGAAATGCTTGGTTTTTGGGGAAGAATGAATACAAAGTTATGGACATGGCTTGATGAAAAGGAGGAAAAATCAAAAAATGGTTTTACTAATGGTTATATAAAAGAGATTATGGATCGTGATCAAATAATTAATGAGCTAAAAATAAAAAATGAGGAAAATGAACAACAAATAGAAGAATATAAAAGAACAACAGAGAATTTATATAAACAAATAGAAATATTGAGAAATCAGATTGAAACTTTGAATAAGTGATTGCTTATTATATATCTAGTTAGTACATATAATAAATATTCAAAAAAGCCCTACTATAGGGCTTTTTTATTGATATACCTTTCGTGCAACTTTATTGATGGACACTTTTAATAAACAGAAATTTAAACAAAGTGAAATAATTGCTTATATGTCAGCTAATATTTTTGAGCTACTGCCTATTTTTGAAATACATTTTCAAAATCTTCTCAAAAATCGGTATATATTTTCGTGGAGTTAATGGACTTTTGGAAAAAGCATAAATCAAGTTTATGTATTCTTCATCCGAGAGAACTCCTACAACCTCAGCAGACTCAAATGACTTTAGAAGATTTTCCTGTTCACCTTCCCGGAAACAATAATCAAACGGGATGGTAGTTACCAGTGGAAAAGAGAAATCCTCGTCAGAACCATATTTCTTTCCAATGCACCTGTTGGCTTCAAATACGTACGATACAATATCCTGTCCTCTGTAGTTCTTGCCGTGTTTCGGTGATAAGCTACCAGAACGTTTTCTTGAAGTAGGAAATACGGCAACAACATTCAGTGTTTCACTTCTATAAAGGGAAATCAGATACTTGTTTTTAGGAGGATTTGTAAAGGTGCAAAAACCGTAGATAATATTCTTAGCCTTTAACATACCGATGTCGCATTACAGAACTGCATATATTCCAGTGCATCCTCAAAAACTTCTTCTTTTTCTTCGTCACCTTCAATAAGACGGTTCAGATGAATTTCACAGTCAGAACGACCTGAATCTGAAAAAGTAAGATTGTTTTCATTCACTACTTTACTCCACAGGGTATCATCTAGATGGGTAATGTCGGTAAGCTCATCTGCTGACATGGATCCGTATGTAGAAATGATTTTATCAATCATATCCATTTCATACTGGCTGTATAGGTTTAGCTTATCCTGTGTAAGAATACCACTAACCGGAGATACTTCACATTTGTCTTCGTTATTACGATGGCACTGTACATACTCTGCAAATGATCCGTTCTTTACATCATATACTTCAGGTGCAACAGGACCTTTTTTCCATGCAAAGTAACTGAACCAGGTTAGAGGAAATCCTCTTTCGATAGTGAATTTTTCATCTGTAAGATACACCAGCTTCAATAGCTTCCTAAGGGTTATGTTAGGAATTCTTTCTGCGAGGTATGCTAATAAAACCCCATTCTTTTCTTTATTTACTGTATATCCAAAGCTCATAATGCTGTTTTTAAAGTTGTAATATTCTAATAAATAACTGTTTGAAGATATTATTAGCGTTTGCAAAATTACAATTATTATCGTATTTCGCAAAACGTTAATACTTATATTCTTATCGTCTTTCCTTTTGATGTGCAAGAACGTCTTTTGCATAAAACAATCGTCTGCCACCAATCTTTACCGAGGTTACTTTTCTTTCGTAAGCCCAGCGGTAAACGGACTTGGGAGCAATCTTGACTATTTTGGAAACATCTACTACATCGAGAAGAGTATCTGGACCAACCAGCAGTTGACTCTTCTCCAGATTGATCAATGTAGTTTCTATGGCTTTAAGGCGGGTAAGGATTTCTTTTATCCATACATCCATTTCTTCATCATTATTCATAGGCTGATATTCCCGATTATATAATAGTTACTGGAATCTTGCGACAACATTTCGTTTTCTTTCATGTATCGGATATAGCTTTTGGCTGTACGTTCTTTTACGTCAAGCATTTCCATTATTAGTTCTGTCAAGTCATTGTAAGATACCTTTTTTCGTGATTTGAATATCTCTTTGGTAATATTGGAGAGTTCTGTACGTTTTCGCTTTTCCTTATCTTCAATGGATTTTTCTCCGGCATAGACGTGCATATCCTTTGTTTTGTCCCAGGTAAAGAGTAACATGGGAACATCAAGAGGGCTGCCATCCCTTACTTTGATAGCTTTTACAACTGAGTATGCCGGATTTTCATCTTTCTCAATGGAGAGGATAGCTGCAGCTTTTCTTTGCAGTTCTGAACCGATATGGCCTCTAAGTTTGATGCCATTGGGTACGAAATGCAGAACACATATTATACATGTTTTGTATATGCCTGCAAGTCTGTATAGTTCGTCAACAATGGCTATACTTTCTGTTTCATCATTTGCAGAGCGGATTAAGTCTGCTATTCCGTCTATAACGACAAGGTGTATTCCTCCTTGACAATGATAATACAGGTCCATGCTGTCCCTTATAATCTGTAGCCTTTCTTTCCTGGACATGGATGCCAGATAAAATGTGTGATATGTTTCCGGAACGGAATCAATGCCGACTCGTTTTAAAGTCTTTGAAAGATTCTTGTAAAGCTGATACTCTGATTGTTCTGTGTCATAATGAAGTATCGCCTTTTGATTATAGTTTGGACAGATATCCAGCCCTAATGTGTCAACAGAAGGATCGGTTGTTTCATCTATCAATGTTCCGGCTATGATGGCTGAAATAAAGTTGCTTTTACCAGTGCCTTCACCTCCGGTTATACAAAACAGATTATCGTATGTTCCTAATGGTACATCATTGACTGATACAACAGTTTTAGAAATCTCAGGTGGATTGTTATAGTCCATTTCGCATGATTTGAGTAACATGAGTGTATGAGAATATAGTTTTTCCAATGAATTTGTGATAAGTTCCCGTAAATCTGATGCACTTTTACCAAGGGCAAAGAAATCCGATATATCCTTTTCCTTTTTGCTTCCTGACAATGGCAGCTCCAGACGTATGACATTGTGGTCTGACAAGGCATTATAATGGCGTAGAGATTCCCTTTTACCGGTCTCATCAGAATCGTATAAAATGATGATGTGTCTGAATTTCCTTTCAAGCATTTCTATCATGGTTGTTGGAATGGATGCTGTTTCACTGTTGAAGCAGACAGCAAAAAATCCTTTTGAATAGAGTGACATCACATCTTTTTCTCCGCCTGTTATGAAAACAATATCTCCTTTGTTTGGCAGTTGTTCCAATCCAAAACAATATACTTCAGGCATTTCACCACCATACAGAAAGCGCATTTTATTATTCAATGGTCTATAAAGCTTTACATATCCATTCCCGTTATAGGCAAAAATGGGATCTAAATCTGATGATTCTATTTTGAATGGCTCATTATTCCTGTTTATGCTTTCGTACGATTTTACAGATGTTACATGATAAAGCCTTAAAGTGGAGAGTTTTATGCCATATTTTTGCCAATATCCAAGTTCGGTAGATGTGAATTGTTTTGATTCGACTTTGAAAGAACTTGTATTCTTTTCTACTGTTATATCCGGGGAAATACCTTCTTTGGATACTGTTGTCGTTTTTGCTGTAGTAGTGGTGTATGTTCCTGTTGTACTTGGTGCAAGATTAAGATTCAAGTCTGAGTTTATAAGACTGACTATATTGGAAAAGTCGGATTTGACATTCCAGCCTTTTATTGTGGCAACGAACCAGAAACAATCACCGGAATAACTTTCGTCACCAAAGTCCTTCATCTTGAAAGTACGTGAATGTCTGTCAAAGTAGATGTTACATGAGGCATTTTTATCATCATATAACGGATTCTTGAAGTTTTTTCCAGGTCGGAAATCTATCCGAAGATAATATTTGAAAACATCAAGTCCCCTGTTAGTACGGTCCAGTATTTCTTCCTTGTTTATCATTTCGTCTGTCTTTACTCATGTAACTGTTTAGAATTATGTTGTCCTTGAACTCGCTGAGTCTTCTTAAAGCTTCTTCCTTTGGCATTGCCGGTACTTTAATCTGATAACATTTAATTCCCACAAAAAGTGAATTGTAGAAATATCTCACGTCGCCGGATTCAGCATATCTGTATCTGATTATGCCTTTCTTTCTCCACCTGTATAATGTGGACTCAGATATGGCAAGTGCTTCCATCACATCCTTTGAACTTAATTCCAGGGCATCATCTATTTCTTTACTTAGGGTAGTTGAACGCTCGATATAACTCTCAATACGGTTCAGCTGCTCTTTCAGACTTTGAAAGGCTTCACTATCAATGGTAATTACTTCCATACTTTACTATTATTGGTGACCTAATATTTTAAATGCTTCATAAACTCTATTCAAGTCTTCTTGGGAATCTACATTAAGAGAAATGCTAAGTGAAATCTTCCTTTGTTTGGATTCACTTGCATCACATGCAAACAGCTCACCAAGAGTGATGTCTAAAATATCGCAGTATGCCTGTAATTGCTCTACTCTTGCTGAACTACAGTCTGTTTCAATTCTGGATACTGTAGATGATGAAACTCCCATATTTTCAGCAACATACTCTTGTGAATAACCCTTTGCATCCCTTAATTTCCTAAGTTTCTGACTTATCTTTTTCATATAATGTAAATTTAGGCACACCTGCAATTGGTTATGTTTCACTATATGCAAACCATTGCAGTATGTGCACTAAACCTTTTATCAGGTGCACGTTAGTAATATAATTGCCAGAATTGTAAGGGATTAATAAGTAATTAAACTATTATTGACAAAATGAAAGTAAGTCTTAAGTATCATGAAAATTATACACACTCTTAAGAATGTATAGACTCATTTCTATTAAAAATAGAATTTACTATTGAAATAAAAAATACAATAAATCATTGTATTTTTATTCTTGAATAAAGATTTTAGGGGCATTCATTTTTTTATGAATACCCCTTATAATTCATGCCAGAAACGAAGGTTGGCAATTTATATTGTTAATATTTCCAATCATTGACTCCAACGATATACATAATAAAACAGTTACATATAATTGATTATTATTGTTTGCTGTTTAGGAGCACGTTTTCTGTAAAAATCCTGAAAATTAATACCTCTTTTATTAGTAAAATGTGCAGATCCCCCAAATATAAGTCCTCGCCCTTTTGTCGGAAGATGCTTCACCCACATTGCACTTCTTACAGCACCTCCGAATAGTGTTTCACCATTTCTAAACAATAAAAACATCTCATTGGAGTCTTCCATAGCATAGACTTTCATTCTTTTATTCCTTAGTAAGACCATTAACCGACAGAATGGATTATCTTCAAAGCTGGTATATTCATGTTTGAAGTGCTTTATCCAGCCTGAAGAATAATATTCATAGAGCTTTTCCTTAGATGATCTATATTCCGTAGAATTTTCATCCGAGAATATAAATTCATCAATGGTGGTCTGCATCTTTCTATCCATCATTTCCAGACCAATCCAGTCAAAATCATATTTTCGGATAAAAGACAGGAAGTTTTCAAAGGCTATGGAATCACCATGCACGCGATCCATATAGATATGAATGCAGTTTCTGGTCTTTTCCAGTACTGTATCTTTCATCACTTCTATTGTATTAGTGTGCCAATTACTCTCGACACAAAACTCTTCATTGTAGTATTCGTTCCTTATCAGATATTTATCAGATAGCTTATTGAATTCAAGCCATCCACAGAATGCTTCCTTGTTCTTTATAAATTCCCGATAGTCCTTTCCATCGTATATGATATATGGATAAGGAATCGTTATACCAGCAATCATCGGATATTTTCTGTCAAAAATAGTGAATGTATTCCTCCCAGCCATTACGGTGATTGAGGAATCCGTTTCAGAAACCATCTTAAAATCTTTTCTTATATCTTCTCTGGCTACATTTTGTATTACTTGTAAACCGTAAAAGTCACCATAATATGGCGAAGATTTTGATATATATTCATTATACAGACTATCAAGTCCGAAGCCGCTCCTGTTTATAACCCGACTGATTAAGGAACCAATATCAATTTGTTCCGTTGAGTGATGTTGTGCAATTGACCTGTTAACCCACAAACTGATAAGAACGAAAAATAAAATAAATCTTGTTGTCATATCTATTCAAAGATTAATGCTAAACCTAACTGATTGAAAACAGACAGTGAACGGAACTGTCCGTATGGATTTATGCCCTGATAAGCTCTCAGACCTAATCCAATTCTTGACAAGTAACCACCTTTAGGATTATTGTACCTTATACCGGCAAAGGCATTGAATGTGAAAGCCCTGAACTCCGGCATATCATTCTCTATCCAATTCTCGTTTTTATCTGTATAATACGATGGGTAACCGTATTTTACCCTGTTACGAACCTCTGCCGATATAATTCCCTGTAGATTACTTTTACCTGTATTTGTCTGGTATTGATATTGGAGATAGAACTCATAAGGAGATTTCGAAGGAACAACTTTGGACTCGTCGCCTTCTTCCTTCATTATATTGTACCAGCCATTGCTGAAATTATGAAGCAGCATAAACCCCAATCTGAAGCTATGATTAGACTTTATTGAATTCTCCGGGTCATTCAACGTAAGAACCAGTTCCGTATAGTTGTAGGATACATTAATCCTAGTTAAAGGTAATCCGGCATTCTTCCTGAAAATAGTCAATTCATCACCGATGTGAGTGCATTCGTGTTTCATTGGAGTGAATCTGATGACATAGTTCCTGAAGAAGCCCTTATTCAGTCTGTGAATAAAGGAAAACTCTGGACCACCAAACCTGTATGAGGTATTAACGACCGGAGCGGTAGACCTTTCAAAGAAATCCATCCACACATCAATCATAAAAGGTAATGTTACGGCAAATCCCATTTCATCGTTTCTTAAATTGCCGGACCATAGCGGTAAGTCGGCACCCAAATTGGAAAACACGTATGGACGGTACACCCCTCCGTTATGTCCGAAATCATATTCTGGACTGTTCAATGCCATTGACATCTCCGCTCTGATTAAGGTGGAGTGCATGTCTGCCCAAAACGGCTTATGCCATGCAGGGAGTTTGGCTAGTCCTTCCCTAAATGAAGTATTAGGAACCTGAGCCTGTAAATAGGCAACAGATAAACATAAGATAAACAATAAAACTAATTTCTTCATATCATTTATTGGGTAAGTAAATAATTCCGTCAAATTGTTCTTTAAGAGAAACATTATAGAGAAGACTCTTGTCATTCGGGCTCAACAATGTACCTTCATATTTTTCTTCAGCCTTGTTTAGTGAAATAAATTTCACACTATCTCCGAATGAATCCGAAAAGGTCTTATCAATGGTTCCAAAGACAGTAGCGTCTTCCGCCACAGAAGGGGATACAGTTCCCAAGAAATAAGCGGAGTTATATTGTCTGGAAATTCTGTAACCTAAAGAAATGGTGTTTACCGGAGGATGTCCATTTTCTACAACTCCATATACCTTGTCGGAATTCTTCATGGCATGCCAGTTATGCATCCATAAGAACGCTTTCTTATTCTTGTAACATGTCTCCTTCTGATATTCGAACAGCCTCATTCTTACAGAATCCCCTTCCTGATATAGATAATGGGCACACTCTTCCATAGAACGTTTACCTATGGTCATTTCATCAATCCAGTAAGACAGAACGTTGATATATCCTCTCAAACTCTCAAGACTAAATTGCGTGTGGTGGTTAATCGGTATTGATGCCAACTCTTCATTCAACTGTTTACGGACTGTTGAAGAGTAAACAGGATTTTTCCCCTTCATCAACATTGAGTTGTGAATTACCAAATCCAGATCATTGTTATAAGAGAACAATGAATCTATGGTTTCAGGAAGTTTCTCCATAGCCTTCCTTAAAGAATTTACATCTGTAATCGGTTGTTCAGGCTGGAAACCACATACATATACGGGATCTGCCGGGTTTGAAATGTTGTAATACCTTATCCATTCCAGTAGCCTGTTAACTTGTGGCGAATTAAATGCATTCAAGTAATAGCCATTAATTTGTTTCCCATCAGAAACGAATTGCTTAAAGATATCATTTATATCTGGTGCAACTTCAAGAAACAGTACTCTGTAACCACAATTCTGAACTAGTGATTTGAAAAGTATACACGCAAAATCATGATTTGACCGTAAACCATGTGATGCTTCACCATAAACGAGCAGATCTTTATATTCTGTTTCTTTTTGGATTCTACTAATTACTTCTTCATATGTTTGTCCAAAACAAGAGAAATGATAGGTAGATATAAGGATAAATAAAAAACCAAGTAATTTTGCTTTCATTTTTTCTGCAAAATTACTTGGCGTAAATAAAGATAATCTTAAGGATTTCTTAAGAATTCTGAGTTTTAGTGTTTAATAGAATTTTAATAATAAATTTATTCTCATCAGCATAAAATTCCATTTTACCACCATTCTTTTCTACTAATACCCTAGAAATATATAATCCTAAACCGGACGAGTCAGTATTCTTACTATCTCCTTTGTAGAATCTTTCTGATATTCTATTTATATCAAAAGTCTTATTTGTATCATTTTCTAATTTTATTATAAGGTAATTACTGTTTTCTTCTATATTTATTCGTAAATATGTACAAGCATATTTCAACGAATTCTGAAACAGGTTATCAAAAGTTCTAAACATGGAATTTGGATCTGCAACTATATTATATGTCTTTTCAGGAAAAAGAGCATTGATTCTAATGTTAAGTTGGTCAAACTGATGTTTGTATTCTATTAATAATTGCTTTAACAATAATACAATATCAAAATCAATTGGATTAATTTTATATTCTGTATCAGCAATTTTGACATAATCAAAAAGTTTATTTACCAACACGGATAATTGTTTTGAACGGTTATAGGCAATTTCAATGTGTTCATTCTCTTTTATGTCGTTTTTAACCAATTCCAAATATCCTATAATAGCCGTCAATGGCGTTCTTATATCATGAGATAAAGATGTAATTAAATTATATTTCTCTTGTTCCAATCTTCTTTCATTAGCATATGATATTTCATTCTTTAGGAACATTTCCTTTACAGTTTTAGCTAAAATACTAATTTCATCATTTCCTTTAATTTCAATCTTGTCAGGTGATGTTACAACTTGCTGAGATAAATAAGAAATATAATTTATTCTTTTCCCTATAAATAGGTAAAAAAGCAACAATGAAATACATATACAAATGGCAATATATGCAAAAGTAAAACAATTATATATTGTAATTTCTTGAGTATATTTAAGTTGTAAAGGTTGAAACAATAGGTATATGATAAAGAATGAAAAATACCCTATCACTAAACTTATTATAAGTGCCAATAATATTTTTATTCTAAGTTTCATCTTAATCTATATTTTATATCCAAATCCCCAAACTGTTTTTATGTACTCTGGATTACGTGGATTTGATTCTATTTTATTTCTCAGATTTGCTATGTGAACCATTATTGCATTATCAGAAATACAATCATTATCTCCCCAAATTATATCATGTATTTTTTCAATAGAAAAAACACGACCTCTGTTCTTCATAAGAAGAATCAAAATCTCATATTCCTTTGGTGTAAGTTTTATGTCTTGCTCTTTAATTTTAATTTTACAGGTATCAAGATTAATAGTCATATCCTTGAATGTTATTATATTTTCTTTTTGTTCTTTACAATCATTATTATATTCATTGCATCGCCTTAAAAGAGCCTTAATTTTGGTAAGCAGAACAATAGAATTAAAAGGCTTTATGATATAATCATCTCCACCAATAGTTAAACCATGTATTACATCTTGGTCCATTCCTTTTGCAGAAACAAATATTATAGGGATATTTTGTTTATCTCTAATTTTTCTGCATAAATCAAAGCCATCAATGTCAGGCAACATAACATCAAGTAAAATTAAATCTATATTTTCATTTGCAATTATAGCTAAAGCATCTTCTGCATTAGTTGCTTTAAATGCTTTGAAATTAAAATTTACAATATATAATTCAATTAAATTTAGTATGTCCAAATCATCATCGACAATCAATATATTTTGTTTCATAAATTTTATTAATACCAATTATGCATTTGTAAGTCTTTTTATTTAAAGAATTTCTTTCAATAAAATGCTTTCAGATAATTATTAAAAAACAAAGATATTAATTATGTTTGATTTATAAACTATTAGATGCCAGAATTAGACATAACCTCCTTTAGTGCAAGGTGCAAGCCTCCTTATATATTAAGGGGCTTGCACCTTGCACTAAAAGTGTAGCAGAGAGCTTTGGAAAATATTTATTATCAATCATTTGGCTTTTAGTTCGAAAAAGATTACCTTTGAACCGTGAATTAGTGATGACGGAGGTTGTCAACAAGGGTTCATTAGAGATTTGGCAGTTTTGCTACAAAAATGCTACAGAAAGAAGTCTTGACAAGTGTAAAACTAATTGATATACAGAGTTGAAGCTGAAAGGTTCGAGTTCCCCAGCTTCCGCTGAAGTAGAAAATCGAAATTTTAAAAGGTTCTGCAATTTATCATTGCAGAACCTTTTTTATTTAATTCAATTTTGATTAAATTTGGAATCCTTTACTAATCTTTTAAACGTATGAAAGAACTTGTTTCAAATCCCCAGATACCTTTCGAACTGACCAACGAACAGCGCAGATACTTAGGATTACTTCCTGTAAAGGATACATGGGACTTAGTCTGTATTGCTGGAAAATATTTGTATTTTGACGGAGAAATTATCCGTAAGGAAATACAGAGTAATGAAATGGAATACTATTATGAGACAGAATTGTGTGAACATACAACCCAAAATCGTACGTTTTTATTACCCAAGACAAAGCGAGGAAAAGTGAAACCGTTGACAGCATCTGCCTTGTCTTTTCGCCCACAAGGATGTTATTTCCATTTTGATATAGGTTGTGTAATGATAGGAAACAATATCACACATACAGAGTATTATGTGGAACGCATGGCTAATTCATGCTCATTGCAAGAGTGGCTTGATAAATGGATAATAGAATCTACTGAAGAAGACTTGAAAGATATAGAGTGCTTTAGACAAGCTGAACGTCAGCATGTGAAATACCGGGAAGGAGATTTTTTCACCTTTAAAGTGGGACGAAGGAAATGGGGATTCGGACGTATTGTGATGAATGTGGAGGCATATCGAAAAACAGAAAGATATGCTCGACAGAATAATTATGGGCTGAAAGAATTAATGGGAAAGCCATTGTACATCATGGTTTACCGGAAGTTGGCCGATATTCCTTATGCAGATTTAAAGGAGTTGGAAGTGTGTGCTGTTTCTCATGTGCAGCCCATTATGGACAATTATTTTTACTATGGGGAATATAAAATTATAGGGAACAAACCGGTTTCTCCTGAAGAATGGGAGCCTGTAATAACTTATGGGAGAAGTCTGATGGATAGAAGGACTGTATTCTTACAGTATGGATTGATTTACAAGGAAACAAGCGGCCGGCAATTTAATAAGTTTCTGGTAGGAGAAGATGGCCGGGATAATCCCTATTGTAATACAAGTATAGGTTGGGGAATTGACAATATTTCTGGTTTGGGAGAAGAAGAGAAAGAGAGTGCGGAATGCTATGTTTATAGTCCGTTAAGTGATCCGAAGAATATAAAGATTAAAAGGGAGATTTTTACATTCTTCGGATTGGATGCTGATAAGACTTATGCTGAAAACTTGAAGAGAGAACAGGAAAAGGTATGATTTGTGCTCATAAAGTCCATCAACAAGAGTCCATTAGAGATTTGGCAGTCATATCCTAGTCAATTTCTGCTACAGAAATTTGCTGTCACAAAAATGTAGCAGTAGCGGTCAAAAGACGACTGAATTGACACCTTATAAATCACTAATCCATAATAAATTATATCCGGTTTGGGTTATGTAGCTTTTTTGTTCTTTATTTTTCTAATTATAAGATATTCTTAATCTACTTTGAATTAAGTAAATGTCTTGCTAATAGTCTTATTTGTTTCATAGTGGGAAAAGAATATTTAAAGTTGTTAATTTGTACTCTACGTTCAAAGAGCATTATTATAAGTAATACAACAGCTCCAGTAATAAGATAGCCGAACATTTCCTTAACTGAAACCATATATATCTGTTGGTTTACCAAAGAAGCCAAATCGTTGTAAGGCATTTCAATAGCCCGGAGGTTAAGAAAGTCTATTTCAGAATTTAAAACAGTAAGATTTTTTCTCTGAAGAAACAACAGCATGTTATCTATCAGAGACATACCTATTGGAGTTCCTAAAGACATTCTCATAAAACCTATTATACATAAAGACTGGAAATTATGTACAAAGGGTACGATGTAGGATATATACAAGGTAAGGATTATGTAAAGCCATAAAAGGGCAAACCCTCTTATAAAAGCCGGAAAGTAGAATTTTTCAATGTTACATTCCGGATTTATATAGAAATACATCATAACAAGATATACAATAAACAGGCAATATCCACCAATGATAATACCTCTCAATCTTTTTCTTTTTCTGAAAAACGTGTAACATAGCAATGCACTTATTATCATACCCCCTAATGAGAAATATGACAGATAAGAGATATTCTGCTGGTCGAATTTGAGTACGCTTCCCATATAAGGATTTTGGAGCATACCGGGAGCAGCCTGAATAATGTATATCGCACCGAATAGTACAAATATTTTCATTAGCTTCGGATACTTCCATGCTGCCGGATTTATATATGGTCGTTTGATGCTTTTAATATTCATATATTGTAATATTGATGCTGCCGTTAAAACAATAATGGCAAATCTAATATGTAAAGAATGTCCCCATTCCAGATATTTACCGTATGTCATAATGAAGAGTAAAGCTGTAAGAATAACTCCCCATAGAATAAAGCCCAGCCAGTCTATTCCATATAAAGGAATACGTTTCCCTTCTCTGTAATGACGTATCAATACCATTATAGATATTGCTGTAATCACCAACGATAATATTACAATCCATTGAAAATGAATCCAGGATGAATGACATACAATATCTGTAATAACAGGTGTAAATAATTGCGAACTGCCTTGTACTATTACAAATACAACAGAGTAAAATACGGCATAATTCCTGCTCGGTGTAACTATAAGCTGAATACAGACCATTGCCTCAAAAACGGCAAGCATTCTGAAAAATCCTGCAACAAGACTTACGCAACATAGTAATGCTACATTGTCTGTGGCGAGCAGACAAATATGGCATAGTATTAATACAAAGGATGATGCCAACATGAGTTCTCTAGTGGTAAATCTGAACCGGAGCCTGAATAACATCGGGAAACTGATATTCATACCGATAAAAGCCATAAATCCAATCATGGTCGCGTCTTCCTGAATAAAAGAAAATCTACTTACCTGCATATTCATGGTTGCCATGTGTGATGCTCCAGACAGAAGAAACACAAACGACCATAAAATCATTATCCATAATCGCAATCTTTCAGGAACAAAGTTTCTGAAACATCTGATGCTGTTCTTTTCCATTTTCAATATCTGACAAGACATTCAACATTCATTCCCGCACGGAGTTTTCTGATAAGACCTTTATCAACATCCGACTTATCGAACTCTATGCGTACCGGTATTCTCTGTTCTACCTTCACAAAATTTCCTGTAGAATTATCTTGTGGAACAATAGAAAATGCAGATCCTGTTGCATCCGACAATGATGAAACTTTTCCTAAGAATTTCAAGTCTGGAAAGGCGTCAACTTTTATCTCCACAGCCTGTCCTTCAGCAATATGAGCTATCTGTGATTCACGGAAGTTGGCCATAATCCATTTTTCATTACCGTCCACTATATTCAATAAAGTCTGTCCGTCTTGTACCAGCTGTCCTTCCTGAATGTTTTTTCTTCCAATTACTCCACTGCATGGAGCTGTCAGTATAGTATATGAGAGATTCAGTTTGGCAAGATTCTTTTTTAAGGATGCCAGTTTTATTTCTGATTCTGCCTGCTGTATGCGTTGCTCTTGCTGTCTTTTTTTAAGTATGGCGTTTGATTTTTTTTCTTTGCTGGTATTGTATTGTGCAAGTTTTACCTGATAATCAGCCTGAGCATTGTCAAACTGCTCCTTGGTCACAGCCTCTTTTCTTATCAGGTTTTCGTATCGTTTGTATGTAGTCAGAGCATTATCCTTTTCCGCTTCGTTTTTCTTGATTTCCGATTCCGCTATTATAATTTCCGATTCTGCTGTATGGAGTAATATTTCCGATTCTATTTTTTGTGTTACAGCTTTTTGATATGCAACTTCCGCTTCATTCAATGCCAAGATATACTGTTCATCTTCAATTATCAACAGTGTATCTCCTTTCTGTATATTCTGAAATTCATTGAAGTATATTTTCCGGATATACCCTTTTACACGATTGTTCACAGGTACTACAAGTTGTCGGACTTGTGCATTTTCCGTATATTCAACATTCCCAAAATGCAAACAATTGTCTGCTATATAGAATCCTGCCAAAACAAGCAGAACTATGGCAATATAACGGATTATACGGTTTATTCTATTTCTTTTTTCATTCTTATTCTTCATATTATAATTCTCCCATTATTTTTTTTATGATACAATACTGATAATATGCCTCAATCTGTATATCCAGATATTCTATATTTGCCTGCAACAGATTGTTACGGGCATCCAGCATTTCTGTAAGAATAGCAGTACCACCAGAATATCTTTCATAAGTAAGATTATACAAGTCTTCAGCCAATCGAATCTGTTCTGTCCTGATATCGAATTCTTCCAACAACTCTTTCAGCTTTGTCTTTACGGTAAATAATTCTGTTTCATTTTTTATATACACCAATTCGGAATGTTCTGCCATAGACTTACTTAAACTTTTAGCAGATTTAATTTTACTTTTGTATTTGTATAAATTCCCTATGTTGTATGACAGTCTGATACCAACTCCCCAGTTGTTTATATTTTTGTCAAGCGGAGGTGTGGATGATGATAAAGGTCCAGTAAGATTGTTTTCAAACCATCCGCTTAATTGAGGCCATTTTACAGATTTCACAAATGCCTCATTTGCCAATGATTCATTATATTGATTAATGCTTTCTATATAAGACAATGAATATGCAGGTTGTGAATTTATTTCCCTTAATTTTTGAGGCGATGGTATTTTTTCATGTGGTATAACTACTGTGTTTTCAGGAAGATCTAAAATCCTTGTAAACTGGAAATTTAGTATTTTCAGTAAATTATTGTTTTTAATAATAGCCAGTTCGCGTTTTTGTAATTCAAGTTTATAGTATGTAACATCACTTCTCAATGCAGTACCCTGTTCATATCTATAACTGGTTTCTTGTAACAGCTTATGGATTCTTGCTCTGTCTTTTTCAAGGATGTCATTCATATTCATATATTTAATGTACTGCAAGAGCCAGTCAGCAAGCATAAACCTTATATCCTGTTTTTTTAGCTGAAGCTGAACGTCAAGAACTTTATTGGTTGATTTTCGTAACTCTTTTTCCTTGTTCAGTGCCATGTCCAATATAGGCTGGTTAATCTGCAAAGAAAGATTATTTGAAAAATGTGGTAAAACAACAGATTCGCTGTTCGCGAAGTTTCTGTTCATAATAGTAGCATTTCCCTGATAACCGGCTGTTACAGTTATGTTTATATCCGGAGAAAACTGCATCTTTATATATTCCAATTCATGAAGGGCATTCTCAATTAAATATTCCGATTCCCTTATGGAATGGCTTTTAGTGTCTGCAATATCAAAAAACTGTTGCATTGACAGTCTTATTGTATCGCTTTGAGCTTTAACATCAGTACTTATAATCTGAAGCAATACAGTAAAAAAGATAATTCTGATAAATTTCATGTCATTTTTTTTATTTTGCAAAAGTAGATGTTGTACGGTACTCAATGAAGTTTTATCTTTGCAAAAAATGGTTTTAAGTGGATATTGAATATAATTTATATCATTGATAATGGGAAATTTGGCATCATATAATATTATCAATTTATTGAATGAATCAGAAAAACAGGAGATACAAAAATATGCTATAACAGCATTTCAGATAAAAAAAGGCTGTTTAGATGACGATACTATCATAGAAAATCAGTTTTATTTATATATGCTGATTACTGATGGTTGTGGCAGATTTGAAATAAACAAGCAACCTTATGAAGTTTCTAAAAATGGTTTTCTTATAATCTCTCCTATACATTTATTTAAAATAATAGTTATAGATAATAATTTTTCTGCAAAGGTACTGCTTACCTACAAATCTATTTTGGATATTACACCTTCAATGGAAAAGGTATTCAAGCAATTAAACAGAAGTTTGAAGATTTATAAGAATCCGTTTCTGCAACTTAATGATAATGAATGTCTTTGTATATCAGAGAATATGAATAATATAAAAAGAAGATTATCACAGACAAATCATCATCTACACGCTGAGGTCATACAAAATTCTTTTATTACTTTTTCTTTGGACTGGATTGATATATGGAATAACTATCATTCCATATTTGCATATTCAAAAGAGCAGACTCGAGCTGACGAAATATTCTCTTCATTTGTTAAATTGTTAAGAATAAATTATAAAGAAGAGCACAATGTTTCTTATTATGCTTCAAAATTGTCATTGACAGAACATCATCTCAATGTAGTCATTAAAGAAATCACCGGACATACTGTTTCTACATTAATATATGAATTATTGTACTGTAAGGCTTGTATATTGCTTAATCAATCTACATATTCTGTAGATGAAATTTCCGAGATTCTGCATTTTTCGGACGCATCATCCTTTTGTAAGTTTTTTAAGAAAAGAGCAGGTATAACTCCTTTAAAATATCGTAAAGAACTAAATGCTTAATTGAGAGAGATGTTGATACAAATATAGTTTATGATACATACTACAATGGAAAATAAAATGCATTATTTAGATTCAAAGCCAAGATTCATAATCTTATTATTATAATTGAAAATCAATAGATTAAAGAGTATAATACAACTCAAAACAGAGAACATTAAACTGGACATTCTATTTAATAGATTGGTTATTATTTTTTATCCTATTATCGTTTAGAAGAATGAAACTGTTTTCGGGCTATAATAGGATAAGTAGCAAAGGGCTATCCGGATTTTGGATAGCCCAATATTTTATGTGTCCTACTAAAAAATGAACGCTTATTAAATAGGAATAGTAGATTCGATTTATTCTTTACCTAATGCTTTAAAGTATTTTACTTTAGCTATCTGATAATTAATTTTTGCAGAAACGAACTCCGCCCATGACTTTTGCCAGATAGATTGTGTATCCATATAGTTCACAAGGGTTTCCATCCCTGTTTCATAATTCTTTCTACTTTCACGAAGGCTTTCTGAAGCTTCATTAAAAGCGGACTCCGTGAGTTTAATTTCCAGTTCTGACTCGTCCAGCATATTTAAAGCTTGTGAAACTTCCAACTGCATTTTCTCTGTAAATTCATCTCTTTGAACTATTGCTATCTGCTTTTCTATTTTGGCAGATTTGACTTTACGCATGCCTTCTCCCCAATGGAACAGAGGAACTTTAATAGAAACCATAACAGCAAACACATCATCAGAAATTAGCTTCGTACCATTTAGCTTAACTCCATTCATGTAATTGTATCCCGCAACAAGTCCAACACGCGGCAGGAAATCACTTCTTACAGCTTTTATTTCCTGGTTCTTCAGTTGGATATTTTCTGAAAGTATCTTATATTCCAATCTGTTCTCTACTGAATGTATATTTGTATCTACAGCCTCAATGTCAGATAGGTTATTTATTACATCTATATCCTTACTGATAGGCATACCCATCAGATGGCAGAGGCTCATTTTAGCCAGACGGACAGAATTTTCACTTCTTTTAAGAGACAGCTTAGCTTCATTGATTTTTACTTTTACCTTCAGTAATTCATTTTGTGATGCCATCCCAGTATTATAATAATTCTCCACAGTACGGTATAGCTCATCTACAGTTTGCAGAAACTGTTGCGATACTTTCTGTAGTTCTTTGGCCTTGACCACATTCCAATATGCTTTTTCCGTTTCAAAACGTATATCAGACTCGGTTTTTTCCTTATTTAACCCGGCTATTGACAATCCGGTTTGAGCCATCTTCCTGGCTGCAAAAAGTTTTCCGCCTAAATATAGTGGTTGTTCTATCTGAACGCCACCTGTATAGGTGTTGTTCAGATTAAGTTCGGCAGCTACAGAAGGCATCAGTTCTGCACCAAAATCTTTATCCGCATAAAGATAGCCACCTGCAGCTGATAACTTTGGAAGGAAATTGCTGTTCATGTTCTTTAACTGCAATTGGGCTTTTTGTATAGAAAAATCAGCCAGTTTTCCCTGCTTGTTATTTGCTGCTGCAATATCACAGCATTCTTCCAGTGTCAATTGTTGGGAATATCCCCAAAGAGAACAGAATGAAAATATACAGGCTATTATAATCTTTTTCATAATCAGTCACATTTAATTTTAAAGAATAATGCATAAAATACTGGTATAATCATCAGCGTGATGATGGTACCCACAAGCAGACCTCCCATAATGGCTACTGCCATTGGTCCGAACATGGCATCGGATGTTAGCGGTATCATTCCAAGTATCGTAGTCCCGGATGCCATCATAACGGGGCGAAGGCGTGAGGATGATGCAGCAAGAAGTGCATCTACCGGTTTTGCTCCTGCATTCATCTGAGCTGTAATTTCATCGATTAGTACAACTCCGTTCTTTATCATCATACCGATAAGTCCCAGTGCACCGACGATGGCTACAAAACTGAACGGTTTTCCGCTTACCAGAATACCAAACACAATGCCGATATAAGCCAAAGGAAGACACAGGAAAATAATGATGGGTTTCTTGAAATCACGGAACAGATAAATCAGAATACCAAACATCATGATGATGGCTATCGGAAAATTCATGAACAGGTATTTGTTTGAATCAGTACTTGCCTTGTATTCACCCAACCATTTCATGGTATATCCTTCGGGAAAATGTATCTGCTCCTTGATTTTCTTTTCCAATGCCTGCCGTGTATTTTCAGCAGTGTATCCCGACGCATTGTTGCATTGTACCATAATAGCACGCTGTGCATTGTAGCGATATACTACAGGATCTTTCCACACATAACTCAGACTATCAGTTACTGAATTCACAGGTTTGGCATAAGTGAGACCTGTAATAAGATCCTTCTTGTCTCCACCGCTCATCAGTACGTCTTTAACCCGCGATTCGTTGGTAAGAGTGTTGATGTCGGGCATTACATTCCACAACTGGACATTGTCAAGCTGATCATAACCGGATGTTTTAAGCAGTATGTTCTGTGAGATGTTACCATCGTAGAAGCGACCCACTGGAATTCCATCGGTTGCGGACAGTAATGACATGCCGGCATCAGTCCTGCTCAGTCCTGCCCTTCTTCCCAATTGCTGGTCATAATTTATATTGATGTCAAGCACAGGATCATCCCAGTTGTCTGTAACCAATGTTGCTGAAGGCTCCTGACGCATAATATCCTGTATTGAATCTCTTAAATTCTTCAAAACCTGAGGGTCTGGACCAGATATAAGCAGTTCAACCGGGAATTCCATGTACATGATATTATATTTCTTCAAACGGATAAATGAATCGGGATAACGGCTGTTTAAATAGGCTTGCCATTTTTTCATACAGGCATCGATATCCTTATTGTCTTTGAAATCAATAATCAGTTCACCGTAACGGAGACTCGGATCGGCTACCGAGCGTACAAGGTTATAACGTGCAGGTGTACCACCTAACGACATGGTTACATGGGTTACTTCTTTTTGAGATTTCAGGAAATCCGTTATTTCTGTCAGATCCTTTTCCACTTTTTCAATTCGTGAACCTTCCGGCAGTTTATATTCCATGTAAATCTGATTGTAAGTCAGGTCTGGAAAGAATGTCTGTGGCAACAGCCGGAAGCATGCCATACTGACGAGCAGCAATGCTACAACACATGTGAGTGTGATAAAACGGTGTCTGAGAAATACCATCAGCATGCTGCGGAATTTGCGATACAATGGTGAATTGAACACTTCGTCAGAAGAAACCTTATTGTCAAGCTTCAAATAGCTGTTTGCATGTATTGGCACATGTACAAGGGCCAGTACCCAGCTCAACAGTAAGGATACTGCCAGTACAACAAACAGGTCACGTGCATATTCACCAGCCATATCGGGAGACAATGAGATGGGCATGAAAGCAATGATGGCAATCAAAGTAGCTCCAAGAAGCGGACGAGCCGTGATATTGGCAGTATGCACCAGTGATTCAGGCCTTTTAATACCTCTTTTACTGTCCACAAGAATACCATCCACTACCACTATTGCATTATCAACCAGCATACCCATGGCAATGATAAATGCACCAAGAGATACCCTTTGGATGGTACCGTCAAAATAGTAAAGTCCAACAAAAGAGCCTAAAACCGTGATTACAAGTCCTGTACCTATAATTACACCACTTCTGAATCCCATTGTAATCATCAGGATTACTATGACAATTACCACTGATTCTATCAGATTTATAATAAAGTTATTGATAGCATCATCTACACGCTCTGGCTGATAAAAAACCTTATGAAATTGAAAGCCTGACGGCAGTTCTTTCTGTAATTCTTCCAAACGCGCGGTTACTACTTCACCGACCTTCAGAATATCATAACCGGATTCCATAGCTATTGCTATGCCACAGGCTGTTTGGCCGTCATAGACAATCTTATTACGCTGCGGATTTTCATATGCCTCTCTTACATCAGCTATATTTTTCAGACGAAACATATCTGATTCATGCCCGTGAATCATCAGATTACGGATTTCATCCAAGGAGTGAAACGTGTCTGACACATTTACACGCATTCTTTCCTCACCGCTGTTGAAATAACCGGCATAAACGGTTTTGTCCTGATCCTGAAGGGTTGTAATAATCTCTGCCGGTAAAATACCAAGACGGGCCATTTTGTCCTTGTCGATAACTATTTCAACAGTGGGTGTAGCAGTACCATAAAGCTGTACATTGCGTATTCCTTCCAGGTTTATCAGCTCACGCTGTATGAACTGGGAATAATGCAGCATGTCACGCTCAGAAAAGCCATCGGCAGTAATGGTATAAAACATACCATAAACCGCACTGAAATCATCTAATACCTGTGGTACAGAAGCACCGGAAGGCAATTGTGATGTAAAATCTACAATTTTCTTTCTTAGCAAATCCCATTTCTGTTCCAGATCTTTGCTTGGCACTGTTGTTTTCAGAACTACTTTTATCAATGAAAGGTCATTCATTGATTTCGACTCTATATAATCAATGTCTCCCATTTGTCTGATGGCTTTCTCCAGTTTGTCGGAAACTTCGAGTTCTACCTTGTGGGCATCAGCGCCCGGATAGACCGTCATTACAAGTGCCTGCTTTACCATCAGCTCCGGATCTTCCATTTTGCTCATGGAGTAAAATCCCCACACACCTCCAACTATCAATAAAGCAATGAAAAACTTTATCAGAGCTTTGTTTGTCAATGCATATTCAGAAATACTTCTCATAACATTCCTCCTATATTTGTTTTAGATGGGGCAGACACGATGTTTACGGCTTCTCCTTCTTTAATAGAATGAATACCGCTTATTACCACCTGCTGTCCTTCATTTATTCCGGATACTGTTACCTTGTCATGGTCTATATTCCGTATTTTTATATTTACTTTTTTAGCAATGTTCTGTTTTTCCAGAATCCATACTGATGTTTCGTTGTTCGAGTTCATAATGGCCGAAAGTGGTATGCTTACCGTTTTCTCAATATCAGGTGAAGAGAATGTCAGTCTTACCTGACAGTTTTTTCCGGCGACAATCTTATGCTCTGCTGCATCTTTCGGCTGAATAATAAATTCAGCTTTATAAAGTTGTGCCGCATTGGCCTGTTGACTGATACTGCCAAGTTCTAAGTTTATGTGTTTGCCATTTATCTCCAGCCAACTGCCGGTAAGGCTGTCAATTCTTTCAAAATCTCGGAAAGGAAGGAATACTTCTACCTTCAGGGTATTCTTTGAAATAAAAGAAATGACAGGCATGCCGGCTTGTACAATTTCTCCTTTCTGGTGGTAGATATTTTGTATATAGCCATCAAAAGGGGCTCTAATATTGGTATATTCTAAAGCATCCTTGGCAGCCTGATATTTAGAAAGTATAACTTTATGTGCAGCTTCGGCTTTCTCAAAATCATTGGGCGATATGGTTTTGGACGCATAGAGTTGCTTAATACGATTAAACTCATTATCCGACTGCTGGTATGCGGCCAATGCAGCTTTCTCATTAATTTCATAATCATGGGAATCTAATGTGGCAAGCAAATCACCTTTTCTTACTTCCGTTCCTGATTTGTCCAATAAACTTTCAATTTGTCCGTTTACTCTAAACGAAATAGACAAATCGTCCTGTGGCTTAACAATGCCAGGATAATTATGGTTTTCACTCAGGTTATTGACTGTAGCAGTGGTAGTTTTAACCAAAGGAGCATGGTGTGCTTCTTCTACCTGCTTTTTACAAGAACTAATTGTAGCTATCAAAGCTAAAGCAACTAAACTTAATATTGATTTTGACATAAGACATTTGTTTTTTTACGCCGCAAAGTTCTGTATAAAAAGTGGATGATACATAACCGTTTATTCCTGAGTGATGTTCTAAAATCCGCAAAGATTGAAAATATGTTCTATTATTCAAGAAATGCGTTCCATTATTCTGTTTCATATTGAAAATAAGATAATAACGGATAACTTTGCGAAAAAAACTATGAACGGAACAACAAAATTAATGACATCAATTAATCAGGTTATCAGAGGTGATGTATCCTGTATTGATGATAACTTTATTATTATCGACAAGCTGGATAAAATTAATATTTCTACTTCGAGCTGTCCTATAAGAATTAATGCAGCTACTATAGGTGTATGTTTTTCAGGAGAAATGATTATAGATATAAACGGGGTTGAACACCAGATTAATCCTGGAGAATTAATTATAACACTGTCAAATGATATTATTCAATATAAAAAGATATCAAAGGATATCAAAGGAATGCTGCTTATAGTCTCACAAAATTTTTTGGAAGATACATTAGAAAGAGTTGACGAAACTTTGCCGCTGTTTCTCTATATACAGAAATACCCTTGTATGAATCTGTCTATTAAAGAATGCAATATGATACAAAACTACTATAACTTCTTTGAAATGCAGTTGGACTATAAGCATCCTTATCCTTTTCAAAATAAAATTATCCGCTCCATACTGCAGGCTTTTATATGTTATATCACAAGTATTTTTGTCATGGAAAAAGACTTGAACAGACATAATAGGAATGAAGAGATTTTCAGACAGTTTATACAGCTTACTATAAGCAATTTCAAGAAAAGAGAAAAGCTTGATTTTTATGCACAGAAACTATATATATCAACTAAATATTTGTGCGACATAATTAAGAGGACTAGTGGTCATACACCAAGAGAATGGATTGACCATTATACAATTCTTGAAGCAAAGATTTTGTTACAGACTACAGATAAAACAACAGAGCAAATATCCTACGAATTAAATTTTCCTAATCCCTCTTTTTTCTGTAAATTCTTCAAAAAAAATGTGGGAATGACAACAAAAGAATACAGAATATCATTATTGCGGTAGATATATGTTAGCAATACATTACTTTATTTCATAATCCGTATTTAGGATATTTCGTATGCCTAAACTATAGCATGGATTTTTAACTACGAGACTTTAAAAAAATAAGGCCGCAAACTCTTTAATCTGTCCCATCATTTTGCTTAATTTGATGGGACAGATTTTTTAACTAAAATCTCCGATTATTTCGAATCGCTCCTCTGTTTTCTTGTGCAGTCGTCATGGATATGGGCAATTGTTATCATAGAACCACGACAATTGTCAGTTGTCATAAAAAGCCAGTATTTATCATAAAAAACAGAGAATAATATCCAAAGGCTGGATTCAGGTTCGGCCGCAGTGAATTTTATTTCATTTGTTTCAAAAATTCGCTGATAATATTTCCGTATTATGTGGTAGTTCTGTATACTTCTTCATGATTATAAATACCCGATTTTAAAGTCACGAAAAAATTGATTCAAATCAAAATAAGATTGTAATTAGTACAAATTAATAATATACTTAAAAATAGGTATTGTATACATCGGTTTATTTTTGTACCTTTGCGTCAGTTTAAGGAATTTCACTTAGAAAATGAGATTCGCTTAACTGAATCTTATAACTTCAAATTTTATTTTATTATGGCAATGAATTTTAAAGAAGGTCGTTGGAACCATGAAATCAATGTTACAGACTTCGTAAAGAATAACATTACTCCTTACTTGGGAGATGCATCTTTCCTGGTTGGTCCAACAGAACGCACTAAGGCAGTTTGGAACAAGTGTTTGGAGGCTTTGGCTGAAGAACGCGCTAACAACGGAGTACGCTCGCTCGACCCGTCGACAGTCTCTACCATTACTTCTTTCGCTCCTGGATATATCGATAAAGAAAATGAAGTGATTGTAGGTTTGCAGACTGATGAAGTTCTTCGCCGTGCAATCAAACCTTTCGGTGGTATTAAGGTGGTAGAAAAAGCTTGCCGCGAAAATGGCGTGGAAGTTGACCCTAAGGTTAAAGATATCTTTACTCACTACCGCAAGACTCACAATGATGGTGTTTTCGACGCTTATACAGAAGAAATCCGTTCGTTCCGCTCTTTAGGCTTCCTTACTGGTCTGCCTGACAACTATGCACGAGGACGTATAATCGGTGACTACCGCCGACTTGCTCTTTATGGTATTGACCGCCTTATCGAAGCTAAGCAGGATGACTTGCGTCATATTACCGGTCCGATGACTGACGACCGTATCCGTCTGCGTGAAGAGGTTTCTGAACAGATCAAGGCTCTTAAGGAAATAAAGATTATGGGCGAACAGTATGGTCTTGACTTGAGCAGACCTGCTACTAATGCTCAGGAAGCTGTACAGTGGGTATATATGGCTTATCTTGCTGCCGTTAAGGAACAGGATGGTGCGGCTATGTCTCTTGGTAATGTTTCGTCTTTCCTTGATATTTATATTGAATACGACATGGCTCATGGATTGATTGATGAAGTTCATGCTCAGGAACTTATCGACCAGTTTGTGATTAAGTTGCGTATGGTTCGCCACTTGCGTATGCAGGCTTATACTGATATCTTTGCAGGTGACCCTACTTGGGTAACTGAGGCTATCGGCGGACGCTTCAACGACGGACGTACCAAGGTTACTAAGACATCTTTCCGTTTCTTGCAGACTCTTTATAACCTCGGCCCTTCTCCAGAACCTAACTTGACTGTGCTTTGGAGCCCTGAATTGCCTGAAGGTTTCAAGAACTTCTGTGCTCAGGTTTCTATCGATACATCTTCTATCCAGTACGAAAATGATGAGCTGATGCGTGAAGTGCGCAACTCTGATGACTATGGTATTGCTTGCTGTGTTTCTTATCAGGATATAGGCCGCCATATTCAGTTCTTCGGTGCACGCTGTAACCTTGCCAAGGCTCTGCTTCTTGCTATCAACGGTGGACGTTGCGAAAATACCGGTACTTTGATGGTTAAGGATATTCCTGTATTGAGCAGTGATGAACTTAACTTCGAAGAGGTTCTGGCAAACTACAAGAAGGTGTTGAAGGAAATGGCACGTGTTTATAATGAGGCCATGAATATCATTCATTACATGCACGATAAGTATTATTACGAAAAGGCTCAGATGGCTTTCGTTGATACTCATCATGTTATCAACCTTGCATATGGTGTTGCAGGTATGTCTATCGCTGTCGATTCTCTTTCTGCTATCAAGTATGCTAAGGTTAAGGCAAGACGTAATGAACTTGGTCTGACTGAAGGTTTCGATATTGAAGGCGAATTCCCATGCTTCGGTAATGACGACGACCGTGTAGACCACTTGGCTGTAGACTTGATTTACTACTTCGATGAAGAGCTGAAGAAACTTCCTATCTACAAGAATGCTAAGCCTACTCTTTCTATCCTTACTATTACTTCGAATGTGATGTACGGAAAGAAGACCGGTGCTACTCCTGACGGACGTGCGAAGGGTGTTGCTTTCGCTCCGGGTGCAAATCCAATGCATGGACGCGATAAGAATGGTGCTATAGCTTCATTGAGCTCTGTTGCAAAACTTCGTTACCGCGACTCTCAGGACGGTATCAGTAATACATTCTCTATCGTTCCTAAGTCTCTTGGCGTGGATATGGAAAACCGTATCGAAAACCTTGTTACAATGATGGACGGTTATTTCGTGAAGGGTGCTCATCACCTGAATGTGAATGTTCTTAACCGCGAAATGCTTGAGGATGCAATGGAACATCCTGAAAAGTATCCGCAGCTTACTATCCGTGTATCGGGTTATGCTGTCAACTTTATCAAGCTGAGCCGCGAACATCAGCTGGAAGTTATTTCACGCAGCTTCCACGAACGTATGTAATGAGTCTTTAAATTGATTCGGAATAAATACAATTATACTGATTTCAATATCTTTTCCAAAGAGGCTGTCTGTTTTTCAGGTGGCCTCTTTCTGTTTTTTATTTATAGTTGTTTTTCTATAGTTTATTGTCATTATCGGTTTATTGTCAGTCTATTGTCTTTGTTCCTGATGTTTTTGGTACTTATTATAACGGGATTTGTTTTTGTTTTATTATTTTTGAACAGGAATCCTTTTAGCTTTATGCAATAAAAGGACAACTGCCAACTATATCTTACCATTAAATTAAATTACAATGATTAGAGTACACTCATACGAATCGCTTGGGACTTACGATGGTCCGGGAATCAGACTGGTTGTCTTCCTTCAGGGATGCAATTTCAGATGTCTTTATTGTGCCAACCCTGATACTATTGATGCCAAGGGGGAAAGCAAGGAAACAGACCCTGATGAAATTTTACGTATGGCTATAAGCCAGAAACCGTTTTTCGGCAAGAAAGGTGGAATTACCTTCAGCGGCGGTGAACCTACTTTCCAGGCTAAGGAGCTTATACCTCTTTTCAGAAAGCTTAAAGAAGCCGGAATACATATCTGTGTAGATACAAACGGAAGTATATGGAATGATGATGTGAAGGAAATGTTGACCCTCGCTGACCTTGTTCTGCTCGACATAAAGGAGTTTAATCCGGAACGACACAAAATTCTTACCGCAAGAGGGAACGAGCAGACTCTTAAGACTGCAGCATGGCTGGAGGAAAACGGGAAGCCTTTCTGGATGAGATATGTACTGGTACAAGGCTACAGTGCTTTCAAAGAAGATATGGAAGCTATGGGAGAGCACTTCAAGAATTACACTCAGATACAGAGGGTTGAGATTTTACCGTATCATACTTTGGGGGTACATAAGTATGAAGCTATGAATATGGAATATAAACTGAAAGATGTGGCATGCAACACTCAGGAACAGCTTGAAGAAGCTAAAGCCATTTTCGACAAGTATTTCAAGACTGTTTACATTAACTGAACTGTTTACATTAACTGATATATAGCATCCTTATAATCTTGCCATAAGCCTGACAATCATCATGAAGAATATTATTGATAGTATAAGAAAGCAATATCCGGTCTCCGACTCTACTATAGAGGAACTGGAATCTTATTTGACGCCTTGCCGTTTTCCCAAAAAGTATCAGCTTATTAAAGAGGGAGTTTACTGCAAATATGCGTATTTTATAGAGAAAGGATTTCTGAGGGCGTATTGGATAGTGGACGGTGAAGAGTATACTACCTCATTCGGAGGTGAGGGATGTATAGTTTTCAGCATGGACGAGCTTTACTACAATAAGAAAAGCGAAGAGTATGTTGAGACTCTTGATGAGGTTATTGCATACCGAATCAGCATAAAGGATCTTAAGAGACTCATGGAGACAAATATAGAAATGTGCAACTGGGGAAGGATTATTCATCAGAATGAATACCGCAGACTGCACCGGAGCCACAAAGAAAGGTTGTCGTTACAGGCTAAGGAACGTTATGAGGAGTTTACCAAACAGTTTCCGGAAGTATGCAAGCGTGCTAATCTGAAATATATCGCATCGTATCTGGGTATTACCCTGTCTACTCTCAGCCGGCTGAGAAAAGAGAAGACAATTTAAAAAAAGAAAACGATTAAAAAAAGAAGACAGGTTAAAAGAGAAAACGGGTTAAAAAAGAAGACAGGTTAAAAAAGAAGACAGGTTAGCAATTTGATATATGGCAAATTTTCATTGAATGATATTGTGTACCTTTGTAGCGATGCCATAATATTGTGGTATTGTGGTATCGACGAAATAAAGGATTTGTACTAACAGTTAAAAAGAGATTAGAATGATGATTTGCCGGAGAAATTCCAATTACCAGTATGAAATGGACGTACTGCGTGTGCTTGCATGCTTCCTCGTTGTATGGCAACATGTAACTGAATGTTATTATATCCTGCCCGGATTTGAGAATGTAAGTTATTCTGACAAGGCTATTGTGAGTTGGATAAACAGCCTTACCCCTATTGAGGTTCCGCTGTTTGTAATGATATCGGGATATCTGCTTTTACCGATGAAAACCGGAGCATCGGAATTCTTCAGACGAAGAGTTGTGCGTGTGTTATTGCCATTCTTTGTCTGGTGTGTTATCTATGCATTATATTATGTTGTACAGAGGGGTGATTCATGGCATGACGTTGTTATGAATATTCTTCATATTCCGGTCAACTTCGGTACCGAAATTGGTCATATGTGGTTTATATATATGATTACGGGGCTATATATACTTACCCCTGTCATTTCGCCATGGCTTAACCAATGTTCCAAAAGGCAACTGCAGTGTTATCTGTTACTGTGGGGATTCACCAACTGTCTTCCGTATATTCATTTGGCATTTCCGGCTGTATTGGGAGAATGTTTCTGGAATCCGTCTCCTATGCTTTACTATTTTACAGGTTTTGCCGGTTATTATGTATTAGGATTCTATATCAAGCGATATGGTGCCCTTTCTTTCCGTAATTCATTTATCGTTATTCTTATAGGATACGCCATTACTGTAAGCATATTCAGATACAGGATGAATATAGTATCTACCGTAAGCGATCTTGAGCTGAGCTGGAGATTTTGCTCTATAAATATTTCTATGATGGCTTTCGGAGTTTTCTCTGTCATCAAAAATATAAAATGGAAGAAAGAATGTCTTACTGCCGGAATTATCAAGGATTTATCGGCCAAAAGCTATGCTATATATTTTGTCCATCTTATGGTTATATTGTTTTTATATCCGGTAATCGACCAGATCAGTATGCCTCTTTATTTCAAGATACCTTTAATAACTGTATGCAGTTTTTTAGGCTCTTATCTTATAATAAGTATATTATATCTGATTCCAAAAGCCGGTAAATGGATAGGGTAATTTGTATATGGTTTATCCTTATTTTGTCATAGACAGGTCATTGAAGGTATTTTTCTGCTCTGTAAATAGTATAAAATATGGAATTTATGCATTTTTTTTATTATTTACCTGGATATTATGCAGTATTAGGTGTTACAATACATTTACAAAGTACAAAAGCACACTAAAGACCGGCATGTGGATTTGTCCGCAACGGGTCTGTACGTATAAAGTAATAACAACTAAAATTATTTAGATAATGCATTCTATAGAGAAAAATACCGGCAAAAGTATTGAAAAGAAAATTACTACTGTGACATTTATTCTTGGTCTTCTGGTACTAAACATTATCTGGGCCGCAAGTTCTTTGGCTGACAGACAGAATAATGAAATGAACATTACGCGTGGAAAGGTAAATATTCAACAGAAGGAAACTCCAGTAATGAATGTTGAGGAATTACTGTCGCATAAAATCAGATAGTAGCCTCACGGGTATTTATGCGTGCACCCCGCGAATCACTTCGCAGGGTGCACCCAACTAATAACTAACTTTTTTACTTTTTGTGGTTTACGTAATTTCTATATGACTAACACTGCAAAGGTAAACACATTTACTCTGTCTGTCAATACCTATATTTAGGTATTTCTATATGTTCATCTTTACTTCACTCAACTCAACCAGTTTGTTTACTATGGCATATATTGTCAAACCGGCAGCAGAGTGTATCTGTAACTTACGTGTTATGTTTCTTCTGTGAGTTATAACTGTGTGTACCGAAATAAACAGCTTTTCTGCTATTTCCTTATTGGTCATGCCTCTTACCACACATCCTATTATTTCCTTTTCTCTCTGACTCAGTGAGTCCTGGTCGTTTTCATCATCCTGGCCTACATTCATAAGTACCGATATCTTGTGTGTAAGAGATTCCACATCATCAAACAGATTTGCAGTATCATCGTATCCCTTCAACTGATTGGAATCTACTACATTACATATAAGAGAAATAATCTTCATATCTGGCACCTGATATGTCTGTCTGAATGCCTCTACATCAAACCAGCCTTCAAAGAGTGGGTTGATAATAAGTATTTCGGGTACGTGCGACTGCATACAATGCTGTAATCCTTCCTTCGAAGTAATTTCAAGCGTGTGTACTTCAAGATCAGGCAAATGCTTCAATACAGAAACCAGTCCTGTTCTGACTATCATTGAGGCTTCTGCCACTGCAATATGAATTACGTCGTGCGATTTCATTTTGCCTCCTTTTCCATTTCCATGATTGCAGGAACAAACAGATAATCTTCAACTCTATTGTGTGAAGCAAGGTCCTGCTCACAACTGAAGATATCGAACAGGGCCGAATTGAGTAGCTGGTTATCACCGCCTGCTGGATAATATTTTATTATAATGTTTTTAAGTTCAGTAAGCTTCAAGTCTATATGTTCATGATGACTGGCAAAAACTCCTATATTGAAACCTTCGGGATGCATTCCCGACATGAGCTGGTCAACATACGTGAAAACCTTCTGATTCTCATATTCCATGTGTTTACGGACTTCATCTACGTATGCATCGAAAAACTGCACTATAAGGAATGTGACTTCTTTTTCGGGCGAATTACTTAAGGCCTCAACAAGTTTCTTCCTTATAGACGGCAACTGGAAGTCGAGAAAATAGCAGTGGGCTCTCTTAAGGTAATCTATAAGAGCCGGTACCGATATTCTGTCAAGATGGTCCTGCATTCTTGGATTTTCTTCAATAAGGAAATTCACCACAGTCAGAAATGTGTTGCAGTCTACCCCACTCTGGCTACATACTTCCTGTACATTTTTATCACCGAAACCTAACGAAACTCCAAACCGGCTCAGTACTTGCAGTAAAGCATAGTTCTGACAGATAAGGTCACTCATTTTATCGGTAGATTTGTATTGTCTGGATGTACACATATTCAAAACATTGTTCATTGTTATTTTCTTTTGCAAAGTAAGACATTAATTTAATTGGCAACAATACCTATTGATAGGTATTTATTATCCTTACGGTCTATTATATATATCATATTTATAACAACATATTATAAGGATAATTTGTTCGTTAGAACATTTACTGTAAGTATAAAATGATAACTTATCAATAAAACTATTGGCAATATACCATAAATCGATTACATTTGCAACTATATAGTGATTCTCCTTATTCTATTGGTTTATGTTTGTAATATAATGTATAATGTTGTATAATGTTATTCTATTATTACAAGTTATAAAAACAAAACATTTAAACAGAATATAAGTTAGAATCATAAATATAATAGAGATTGATATAAGAAATCTTGAAATACGAACTTAAGGATTTATTCAATAAGATTAAAATTCAGACAAATGTTAAACAATTTTATTTTTCAGAATCCCACAAAACTAATTATGGGCAAGGGCATGATAGCCCAATTAAGCAAGGAAATTCCAGCCGGCAAGAAAGTTATGATAACTTTCGGTGGTGGCAGTGTAAAAAATAACGGAGTATACGATCAGGTAAAAGAAGCTCTGAAAGATTATCAGACCATTGAATTCTGGGGTATTGAACCTAATCCTGCCATAGAAACATTGCGCAAGGCTATCTCTCTTGGTAAGGAGGAAAAGGTAGACTTCCTGCTTGCTGTAGGTGGCGGATCTGTTATTGATGGAACAAAACTTATCTCTTCGGGATTGGTATATGATGGTGATGCATGGGACCTTGTAAAGAAAGGAAAAGCAGATAAAACAGTTCCAATGGGAACAGTTCTTACTCTACCAGCAACTGGTTCGGAAATGAACAACGGTGCTGTGATTTCATGCCATGAAACAAAAGAAAAATATGCTTTTTATTCTGAATTTCCTAAATTCTCAATACTTGACCCTGAGGTAACTTTCTCATTGCCTGACTATCAGATAGCATGTGGAATAGCTGACACATTTGTTCATGTTATGGAACAGTATCTTACAAAAACCGGTGAATCGAGAATTATGGACCGCTGGGCAGAAAGCATACTTCAGACTCTTGTGGAGATAGCTCCGAAAATTAAGGAAAACAAGCATGACTACCAACTGATGGCAGATTTTATGATGTGCGCTACTATGGCACTCAACGGATTTATCGCCATGGGAGTTTCACAAGACTGGGCTACTCATATGATTGGACACGAAGTTACTGCACTTACAGGTCTGACTCACGGAAATACACTTGCAATAATTCTTCCTGGAACTATGAACGTTCTTCGCGAACAGAAGGGAGCAAAAATTCTTCAAGTTGGTACAAGAGTATTTGGTGTTGTTTCCGGTACAAATGATTTCCGTATCAACGAAACTATACGCAAGACTAAGGAATTCTTCAAGTCACTCGGACTAACAACTACTCTTACCGAAGCTAACATCAGTGCAGATGTTATTGATGAAATTGAAAAACGATTCAATGAAAGAAATGTACACTTCGGAGAAGACGGTCTTGTAGACGGAGCCACAGCAAAGAAGATTCTTTCGTGTGTTTTGTAAAAAGATTAATATCATTTCTTGGGGCGGCTACATTTTGTTGATATTGCATTCTATTATATATCAGGATTCTAATATCATAATCAAAGACAAATTGTAAGATAAATGTCCTTAGAAAAAACAAATAAAATGGCATGTATAAATGACTGAATGAAATCATTTTACATGCCATTCTGCAAGCATTCTGCAGTGTGCCTTTGCACCTCCGTTAATGACTTCTCCGTATCGTACAACGACAAAGGCTATTTTGCGTACTTTTATTTCAATTTAATAGACTCAAATTTTAAAAGACAAAATTCTTTACTCATTTGTTTTCTTTTTCCAGTATTAATGAATATATGTTCATTCGTTTCTCAAACATATTTCCAAACCTGCAAAAATCATCCATCTTTATGTTGGCTTGTTGTACCAGCTGTTGCTGCAATTTAATATCATAACAGAGACGTATGATAGAATCTGCAAACTCTTCAGGAGAATCTGCTATAATACACTCACTTCCGTTTGTCAGACTTATTCCCTCTACTCCTTTGGTTGTTGTAATAACAGGAACCTGTGACATTATAGAGTCTAGTATTTTGATTCTCATTCCACTTCCAATTCTAATTGGTACAATTGCAATACTTCCATTAATAAAGGCATGCAGTTCTTCTATATATCCGCTTCTATTTATCTCCTTTACACCATGAAATATTATAGAATCATTATCTCTCCATTTCCCAATAACATCTAAGGTATAATGAAAATTTTTTTTGTGAAGGATTGGAGCTATTTCAGTTATAAACCATTTAATAGCATCTTTATTCGGGTAATGGTCGCCACCACCTAAAAAAGTCAGTCTATTGCCAGTTACAGGCTGAAAATTAATATGTTCCATACGGTTTAAAGTAATTACAGCCGGTGATGAATATACATTTTCTGAGCCAATAAACTTTCTGAGAATATCACGGTCGGTATCAGTCAATGCTATGATATGCTTGAACTGACGCAAAGCACTTCTCTCAAATTCTTTTCCCATAAGAAACATCATTTCATCATATTCTGTTTTATTCGGAAACAATGCCATTTCATTTGCATTACGGATATATCTTATCTCATGATGTACAAAAATAGTCTGACTATCTTTTGGTAGTATATATCCAAGGGAAATCAATTCAAAAAACTCAACCTGAATAAAATCAAATCCTTTCCTTGATATTTTAGCTACATACTCCAAATAAGACTGAGACAAGAGTTGTTTATATGAATCGTACAAAGTACTTTGAATACCTTCAACCAAGCGAATTTTACGGCGTATCTTTCGTGTTGCACTGTTTTTTATCTTGTTTAGGATTTTCAAGTATGTAGAAGGATAATTAGCATCCTTCTCATTAAACATAAAGAACTCTACATTTGTCCATATTTTCTTCAGAGCCTCGATATTATCCTTGTCACGCTGATTCCTGTAAGATAATAATATAGATACAGACATATATTTCCGTATATATTCTACCATATTAAAAAACGCCTGGTCTCCACCAGAATCAATAGGATAAGGTATGTATGGAATTATGAATAATATCTTCTTCATGAATATTTATGTCTTTTAATATATGTATCTATTAACTAAATAACGAATTTAATGAATTATGTTCTTGTCTATATTTTTATTGCATCTAATACAAGTAGGCAGAATTAATATTATATGATAATTTATATAATATTACACATTCGTTAACTATTAGTAAATAAAAAGCGTTAGAACTATTAATTCACTATCATCACATATACAAATTTTATGCAATATTCGCATTTTTTCTGAAGACATGCAAGTGCACAACAGGTAAATTAACAATAACAGTACTACATTTACCCCAAAAAGCAACCAACCTTCAGGTGAAGTATAATATTCTGCTGTTATACTTCTCCTGAAGGTTGGTCGCAATATAAGTTTAATTAAGTAAATCAATATGAATGATCGTCCTTGTCAATCTCCTCCTGTGTTATCTGTTTTTTATCAATAGCCCTCCATGCATAGAATATATATGCAAGGACAAAAGGCACCAATATTGAAACGTAAGCCATAGTTTTAAGGGTAAAGAAACTCGAAGAACTATTGGCTATGGTAAGAGAACTCTGCAAGTCGGCTACTGACGGATAATAAGATGTATTATTATAACCCACCAGAAGTAAAAGTGAGAGCACTGTAAGTACTGTTCCAGTTCCTGAATACCATATACCTTTTCTGAATGTGGAAGATATGACACTTTTGATTAATCCGTAAAGTACACCAACAACCCCCAAAAGAAAGACAATAAGTATGTATGGTAACTCAATGAGATTTGTAAGATATTTATAATCTTCCATAAATATTTCACCGGTATCAGGATTTACGGCAAAACCACTTTTGAGAAGTGTGCGTATTACATATGCCAGGAAAAACAACAGGAATGGCACAGCATCGGCAATGAGTTGCCTGCGGCTACGTGATACGATAGTTTCATTATCGATATTATTTATAAAATATAACGAACCAAGAAGTCGTGCAAGGAAAAATACAGCCATACCAAGAATAAGATTCCAAGGATCGGCAAATGCATCAAGGCCATGCCATCCGTTAGCCCAACTGCTGATTACCGGCATTCCAAGTTCTGTAAGGTTATCTTTTTCGATTATGAAATTAGATCCACAGAAGAAAGTAGATACTGCCATTCCAAGAAGGACAGGTCCAACCACACCGTTTATCATTAGAAAATACTGATAGGTACGCTTGCCAAGGAGATTTCCAAGTTTTGACTGGAACTCGTATGATACAGCCTGCAAGACGAATGTAAAAAGAATTATCATCCACAGCCAATATGCCCCTCCAAAGCTTGTACTGTAAAAGAGAGGAAATGAAGCGAAGAACGCTCCTCCGAAAGTTACCAAAGTAGTGAACGTAAATTCCCATTTTCGGCCTGTTGAGTTAACAAGTATCTTACGTTCATCTTCTGTGTGACCTATACGGTATAGCAAAGAGTTTCCTCCCTGCACAAACAGCAAGAAAACAAGCAAGCCACCAAGCAATGATACTATAAACCACCAATAGTGCTGCAAAAATATATATGTTGAATCGTTTGTGTATTCCATAACTCTTAATTAGTGAAATTACTTATAAGTATATTTATTATTCTACTTCTCTTTAAGACTTTACCATGTACATGTCTTTTATCTATGATTACATTATTATTCATTATTCTTCCGGGCCTTTCTTTATAGCCTTTACCATTATTCCTATTTCTGCTATAAGCAGCATAGTGAACATTATCAGGAAAATAAAGAAAGTGGTCTGTACCGAACCGGTCTCAAGTTTGGATATAGCGGCATCAACAGGCAACATATCCTGAATAGTCCAAGGCTGGCGTCCTACTTCGGCCACTATCCATCCGGCCTGGCTTGCTATATATGCAAGCGGAATACTCAGCAGAGATATTATCTGCAGCCATCGCATATCACTGTATTTGCATTTTTTCAATGTAAGAAGCAGCAAAAGTGCAAATAATCCGATAAAGAATACACCAAGACCTACCATCACTCTGAATGACCAGAACATAAGGTTTACGTCAGGAATAAGTGTAGAGGTATCTTTTATATATCCGTAACCAAAATAGGGCATATTTTCCTTAAGTATCTGCAATGACAGCTGTGCCTTGGATTCATCTTGATCTTTTCTTGCCTGACGGTAATCTGCCAATGCAGATATAGCTTGTTTTCCTCTTGATATTTTCTCGTCGACAGAAAGGGCAATAGTTCCGTCATTCAATGTATAGCCTCCATTTATAATATCGTTTATTCCCGGAACAAACCCTTCGGTACTGTGAGTGGCAAGGAAAGACAACATTTTGGGGATTTCTATCGGACCTACTACAGTAAGTGGTGCTTCCTTACTTCCATCATAAAGAGCCTCCATTGTGGCAAGCTTCATAGGTTGTACCTGTGCTACCTGATATGCTGACTGGTCGCCTGTAGCAGATGTAACAAGAGCCGCAAACAAACCTACTGCCGATGCTACCTTAATGCTCGACAAAGCAAATTCTTTTTCTCTCTTTTTTAGCAGATACCACGAACTGACCCCTACTACAAAAACAGCTCCAAGAACCCAGCTGCTGAGCACTGTATGGAAAAATTTCACAACAGCAACAGGCGAGAAAGCAACTGACATAAAATCGACCATTTCATTTCTCATGGTATCAGGATTGAATTCCATTCCTACCGGATACTGCATCCATGAATTTGCAACAAGTATCCACCATGCTGAAATCGTAGCTCCCAGACCTGTAAGCCAAGTTGACGCCAAATGGAATTTTCTGCTTACTTTTTCCCATCCGAAGAACATTACGGCAACAAAGGTTGCTTCCATAAAGAATGCCAATATCCCCTCTATAGCCAAAGGTGCACCGAATATATCGCCTACAAACCAAGAGTAATTACTCCAGTTGGTGCCAAACTGGAATTCGAGAATCAGTCCGGTAGCCACACCTATGGCAAAGTTTATACCGAAAAGTTTCATCCAGAATTTTGCTGTCCTCTTCCAGAATTCATTGCCTGTTCTATAATAAATGGTTTCCATTGTTCCCATTATGACAGCAAGTCCCAATGTGAGAGGAACAAACAACCAGTGGTACATGGCCGTAAGGGCAAATTGCGCTCTCGACCAGTCGATCATTGAAGTGTCAATTGATTCGTACATAAATTTCTAATTTTTTTTGTTAGTATTGTATTAAACGGTTAAATGTTATTCTATCATTTCTATCTTATGAATCTTATGAAAGGTAAATAGTGAAACGTAAAATAGATACCTTACATCTATACCTTACATCTATACTTTACATTATATTATACCGTACCACTTAAATCGAACGCATGTTTCACTTAAGTCAAACGCTCGTTTCACTTAAGTCGGACGCTTGTATCACTAGAGTCAGACGCTTGTACTATTAAGCTATAACGACTACATATTTATGATGATTTAAAACTGGCACAATTTATTTTTTATATTACCAAGAATTAAATTCCACTTCTGTCTATTAACTCATTACCTACATATTCCTGTTTTTCTTCTGTAGTCTTGTCTTTCAGGAAAGAAGGGAAAAAGAATAGCTTAAGAATAAAAAACATCACAAAGAGTTTTATTATAATAAGCATCCAAAGTGTCTTGCCAATGGTCATAGACTTGAATCCATCAACATAAAACCTATAAATATTTATGATATTCATTTTTATCAGCAATTTATTTTTATAATAATTACAAAGTAAATGATTTATCGGCAAAAAACAAGGTTTAGTCCACATAAAAATCCGGTAAATCTATCTTTTTTGTACAATATTTATATAGACGATAATTTTGCAGTGTAAATAATAAAACAAAAAACAATGAAACAACGAGGTTTATTTTTTATTTCAGCTCTGTCGGTTGGCTTGACTGTGGCAGCTCAGGACAACAAGACATGGTCACTGGAGGACTGCATTAATTATGCTCTCGAAAAAAATATCCAGTTACAGCAGAATAAGCTTTCGCTGCAAAGTACTGAAGTGGATGTGAAATCGGCAAAAGCTGAATTATTTCCAAGTCTTTCTTTCTCGACTGGACATAATTTGGTAAACAGGCCTAATCAGGAATCGAGTGCAACAGTTAGCGGCACTGAAATCATCACAAGCAACAGCAGCACTACTTACAACGGAAGTTATAATCTGAATGCTCAATGGACTGTATGGAATGGAGGACAACGTTTGAATAATATCAAACAACAGAAAAAGAACATGGAAATAGCCAACCTTACAGTTGCCGAAACCGAGAATATGTTGCAGGAAGAAATTACAAAGCTTTTTGTTCAGATTCTCTATGCCAACGAATCGGTAGAGATAAACAAAAATACTCTGGAAGTAAGTGAGGCTACTTACAAACGTGCACAGGAATTGTTCAAGGAAGGTAGCCTGTCGAAGTCGGATGTTGCACAACTGGAAGCTCAGGCAAGCAACGACCGTTACCAGCTCGTAACTTCGGAAAGTTCTTTAAGAAACTACAAGTTGCAACTTAAACAGTTACTCGAACTGGATGGTACTGAAGAAATGGTTTTAGAACTTCCGGAACTGAACGACCAGAATGTGATGGCAGAATTGCCGAGTCAGGCTGATGTATATAATTATGCCATAACATCACGACCGGAAATTCAGAGCAGCAAACTGAGCATAGACAATGCCAAGTTAAGCATAAAATCTGCAAAGGCAGGATATCTCCCAACCATCAGCCTGTCGGCTTCCGTATCGAGTATGACAAATAACGCAAGTACCCAGAACTGGGCACAGCAAATGAAATATGGATGGAACAACATGATTGGTATCAATCTGAGTATTCCCATCTTCAATAACCGTCAGACCAAAAGTGCAGTCCAGAAAGCACAGATCAATTACAGCACATCACAGCTCGACCTGGCAAACAAACAGAAAGAGTTGTACTCTACTATAGAAACTCTGTGGCTCGATGCTCTTAACGCCCAACAGCAATATGCCGCAGCCGACAGTAAGCTAAAAAGCAGCCAGACAAGTTTCGACATGGTGAACGAACAGTTCAATCTTGGTATGAAGAATACCGTAGAACTGCTTACAGAGAAGAATAATCTTCTAAGCGCACAGCAACAGAGAATTCAGGCCAAATACATGGCTATACTTAACAGAACACTGCTGAATTTCTATTCAGGAGAAGATATTGAAATTTAAAAAAGTTATTTATAAGATATGAACAAGAAACAGATTATTATCGGTGCAGCTGCCATCATAATCATTGGCGGAGCAGGATTAATGATATTAGGAGGGAAAAAAGCACATCAGACAGTAGATTTTTCTTCCACAGCTGTAAAAATTGGAACTATAAGTAATTCAATTACTGCAACCGGAACCATTGAACCTGTAACAGAAGTTCAGGTAGGTACTCAGGTTTCAGGTATCATTGATAAAATTTACGTTGACTATAACTCGGTGGTTAAAGCCGGCGAAGTTATTGCAGAAATGGACCGTGTTACTCTATTGAGCGACCTTCAGTCAGCGCAAGCTACATACGACGGAGCAGAAGCCGAATACAAATATCAGGAAAAGCTATACGAAAGAAACAAGACTTTACACGAGAAACAGCTTATCAGCGATACAGAATACGAGCAATATGAATACGACTATAAAAGAGCTAAAAGTACCTACGACCAAAGTAAGGCTGCTTTGGCAAAGGCACAGAGAAACTTGTCGTATACCACAATTACATCACCGATTGATGGTGTTGTAACAAGCCGTGAAGTCGAAGCCGGACAGACTGTAGCTTCTGGTTTCGAAACTCCGACATTATTTAATATTGCTGCCGACCTTACTAAAATGCAGGTTGTAGCCGATGTTGATGAAGCCGACATTGCAGGTGTAAAAGACAGTGCAAGAGTTACATTTACAGTAGATGCTTACCCTGACGATGTGTTTGAAGGAAGAGTAAAGCAAATCCGACTTGGAAGTACCAACAGCTCAAGTTCAAGTACAAGTACTACATCCGAAACTGTGGTAACATACGAAGTTGTTATTACAGCCGACAATCCGGACCTGAAGCTTAAGCCTCGTCTTACAGCCAACGTAACCATTTATACCGATACACGCGAAAATGTTCTTACTGTTCCTAACAAGGCTTTAAGATTCAATCCAGACAAGAAACTTGCCGGAAACCGTACTATAAAAGATTGCAACTCTGCCAAAAAAGTATGGACTCTCGATGCAACAGGATTTACTGCTCATCCGGTACAGACAGGTATGAGCGATGGTTCTAATACTGAAATCATTTCAGGAGTGATAGAAGGAACTATGGTAGTTACTGAAACTATAGTTAAAGGTGAAGAACCTGAAATGGCTATGGATAATGAAGGAGGAGAACGCAGTCCGTTTATGCCTGGTCCTCCAGAAAGCAACAAGAAAAAGAAATAATAATATATAATAATTCATTATAATGTCAGATATATGATATAACTACAGATTGGTTTGTTGGAAATAAGATAAGCCATCCCGGTATTCCACTAAATCTCAATCTTAATTATAACATCTGATTAAAACTAAAATTAAGCAATATCATGGGCAAGACTGTTATAGAATTGCAAAACATAAAACGAGACTTCCGTGTTGGAGACGAAACAGTACATGCTCTGCGAGGCGTGTCTTTCAGCATCCAGGAGGGAGAATTCGTTACAATAATGGGTACTTCAGGATCGGGCAAATCGACTTTGCTTAATACTTTGGGATGCCTTGATACTCCTACAAGCGGGGAATATCTTCTCGATGGCATTTCTGTGAGAACAATGAGCCGTCCGCAAAGGGCTGTATTGAGAAACAGAAAAATCGGTTTCGTATTCCAGAACTACAACCTTCTTCCAAAGACCACAGCTGTAGAAAATGTAGAACTCCCTTTGATGTACAATTCGGCCGTATCTGCTGCCGAAAGAAGAAGAAGAGCTATCGAAGCACTTATCGCTGTTGGATTGGGAGAACGACTGGAGCATAAGTCAAACCAGATGTCGGGAGGACAAATGCAGCGTGTTGCCATAGCTCGTGCCTTAGTAAACAATCCGGCAGTGATTTTAGCCGATGAAGCTACAGGTAATCTTGATACAAGAACTTCATTCGAGATTCTGGTTTTGTTCCAGAAGTTGCATGCAGAAGGACGAACTATTATTTTCGTAACACACAATCCCGACCTGGCCATGTATAGTAGCCGTAATATCAGGTTGCGTGACGGTCATGTTATAGAAGATAAGGTGAACAATAACATTCTTTCGGCAGCCGACGCATTGGCTGCACTGCCAAAGAATGACGATGACTGACAGATACTTATTATGATTATTTACATAGTATACTTTAAAAAGTGAGAAGTTAAAACAATGAACGGAACAAATCTATTTAAAATAGCCCTTCGTGCATTGGCCAACAACAAGATGCGTGCCTTTCTTACCATGTTAGGTATTATTATAGGCGTAGCATCGGTTATTGCGATGCTGGCCATAGGACAAGGATCTAAACGAAGCATTCAGAAACAGATTTCTGAAATGGGTTCGAATATGATTATGATTCATCCGGGTGGAGAGATGAGGGGTGGTGTCCGACAGGATGCTTCTTCAATGCAGACTCTGAAACTGGAGAACTACGAGACTCTTAGAGACGAGTGCGTATATATATCGGCCATAAGTCCTAATGTTTCGGCAAGCGGACAGCTTATTTCGGGGGCAAACAACTATCCCTCTTCTGTAAGTGGAGTGAGCACCGGATATCTTGAAATACGACAGCTTAAGGTTGAACAAGGTGAAATGTTTACCGAAGAAGATATTCGTACTGCTGCCAAAGTCTGTGTGATAGGAACAACCATAGTTGAAAATCTGTTTCCCGACGGAACAGACCCTATAGGAAAGATTATCAGATGTAATCAGGTACCGCTTAGAGTGATAGGAATACTCGAATCGAAAGGTTACAACTCTATGGGTATGGACCAGGATGATGTGGTTCTTGCACCATATTCAACTGTAATGAAAAGATTGCTGGCTCAGACATATCTTAGCGGTGTGTTTGCTTCTGCCCTTACTGAGGATATGACAGACGAGGCTGTAGATGAAATTACAAGCATCTTAAGAAGAGAGCATAAACTTAAGGAAAACGATGACGATGATTTCACCATCAGAACACAACAGGAATTGAGTTCTATGCTTAACACTACAACCGACCTCATGACTACTTTGCTGGCATGTATCGCAGGAATATCACTTGTAGTGGGTGGTATAGGTATCATGAACATTATGTATGTATCAGTGACCGAACGTACCAGGGAAATCGGTCTCCGTATGTCTGTAGGAGCAAGAGGTATTGATATATTGTCGCAGTTTCTTATCGAATCAATACTTATCAGTATCACAGGTGGATTGATTGGTGTTATTCTCGGGTGTGGAGCTTCTATTATAATAAAGAATGTAGCCAACTGGCCGGTATTTATACAGCCTTGGAGTGTTATCCTGTCTTTTGCTGTATGTACCTTTACCGGGGTATTCTTCGGATGGTATCCGGCTAAGAAAGCTGCAAGTCTCGACCCGATTGAGGCCTTAAGATACGAATAAAAGGAAATATTATTAGTAAACGGTAAAATATATAATTCTATATTGCATAATATAATTCTATATTTCATATCGAAACAAGATAATAATATACATAACAGACAATACTACTTTGTTCTTCATAACTTTGGTTTCCTGTCCGACTGCAAAAGGTCTGTAACTATGCCACTCCATCATAAATTACAGACCGCAGTCGGATTTCTGTTTTATAAAAATTTGTAACTTTGCTGGAGATGCACTACATAGCTGAAAGATAAGAATATTGACATTTACTTATTTTACATGCAATGTGTATCTGTACTTAAACTTTTGTTTTCTATAAAATATAAAAGATAACTCTATATACCTAAAGACAAAAAAGATAATATAATAAAGTATATTAATAACCCAGAAAAATTTAAATGATATGACATCCGAAGTCCGCAGCCAACGTTTATTGGAAATTATTATTCATGTTTTTGGTTGGATACTTTTTTTTGGCTTCCCTATCATTATGACTCAGAGTTCAAACGGAAGTATTGATTGGAAAGAGTTCAACAGGTTCCTGATGGTGCCAGCATCATTGTTTGCTATTTTCTATCTGAATTATTTTCTTCTGATACCTAAAGTTCTTTTCCGTGAACACAAAAAAAAGTTTCTGATTATAAATATCCTGGTGATAGGAGCTATTTCTATCGGATTGAGAATAATAAGTGATATTCAGGTACCTCCTCCACCAAATGAAGAACTCATGATGAAAATCAAGCCACCACATTTTATTTTCTTCATGAGAGATATTGCAACAATGATTTTTGCTGCCGGTCTTAGTGTGGCTATAAGGGTAAGTATCAGGTGGAATGAAACAGAAAAGGCAAGAAGAGAGGCTGTAAAAAGCAGAACTGAAGCAGAACTTAAGAATTTAAGGAATCAGCTGAATCCACATTTTCTGCTTAACACATTGAACAATATCTATGCATTGATAGCTTTCGACTCAGATAAAGCCCAGCAGGCTGTACAGGATTTGAGCAAATTATTAAGATATGTTCTTTATGATAATCAGGAAATGTTTGTACCTTTACAAAAAGAGATAGACTTTATAAAAAACTATATCGAGCTGATGAGAATCAGGGTTTCTGCCAAGGTTAATATTGTTACTGAATTCAATATAAAGCCTCAGTCGCAAACCCCTATCGCTCCGCTGATTTTTATCTCTCTTATAGAAAATGCATTCAAGCATGGAATTTCTCCATCCGGCGAGAGTTTTATTAACATTAACATATCAGAAAATGATAATGAAATTATATGTGTAATAAAAAACAGTAATTTCCCTAAAACGGAAAAAGACAAGAGTGGTTCCGGTATCGGACTCGAACAAGTAAGGAAAAGACTGGAAATAATATACCAGGGAAATTATAAATGGGAATGTTATTTAAGTGATAATGGCAAAATATATAATTCTTCTATAGTAATTAAATTATAACAATCAAAAAAACAACGCAAATATGATACTTAAATGTGCAATAATCGACGATGAGCCTTTGGCTTTGGGACTTATGGCCAGTTATGCAAAAAAAACACCGGTATTGGAATTATGTGGTACATATTCCAGTGCTGTAGAAGCTATGAAAAGTCTTCCGGACAATCCTGTAGACCTTCTGTTTCTTGATATTCAAATGCCAGAATTAAACGGACTGGAATTTTCGAGAATGGTACCCGAAAACACAAGGATTATATTTACTACTGCTTTCGAACAGTATGCTATTGATGGGTATAGAGTTAATGCACTCGATTATCTTCTCAAACCTATAAGTTTTGCCGATTTCTCTGAAGCCGTAAATAAAGCAGTGAGTTGGTTCAGCATGAAGCAAAAAGCTGAAATTAACTCTGCAAGGCAAAATGATATTGAAAATGACATAAATAATGGGTACAATGGTAAAGCAAACTCATCGCGTAACAATAGTAATGCAGCTCAAACTTCTGAGAAATTAAAAGATTCTGATATCAATGCAGAAAGCAATGGTAAGGATTCAATATTAAAACAAGAGAATGAATCTGCAAATGGAAACTATATATATGTAAAGAGTGACTATAAGCTTATTCAAATAGAACTTGATAAAATTCTTTATATAGAAGGTCTGAAAGATTATATCAAGATCTATACTGAAGACAATCCTAGACCTGTAATGTCTTTGGTAAGCATGAAAGCTATGGAAGAGAAGCTTCCTTCCGACAGATTTATACGAGTTCACCGTTCGTTTATAGTACAGAAAAAAAAGATAAAAATCATAGATAAAGGAAGAATTGTTTTTGGAAAAGAATATATTCCAATATCTGACAGTTACAAACAAGTGTTACAAAATTATGTTAATAAACATATTATCTAAAGAATAGTTGTATTTTCAACATTTTTTCATTTATATGTAACATTTTTCCTTAATTTATTTTGCATAGTATCATCTTTAATTATATATTTGCCTGTGAATAAAAGAACAGAAGTTGTGAAACTTCTTTTTTAAATAGTTTAGTTAAGTCTAGTTTAGTTTTTGTGTTGTGATACTCCTATCAATAGCGATTGATGGGAGTATCTTTTTTATTACCGGCTATCTAATTTCTTAAAGGTATACCACAACAAAAAAAATAGTTGAAAGTTGCAACGAATTAAAGAACAGAAAATTTGTTAAAAGACATAATAAAAGCACAAATTAACTCCAATTAAATGACAGATCGTCTTAATAAAATATAAGGTTGTTTTAAGTAGAATAATCTCACAGTCGAATTAAAATGTCTTGACATATATTTTTATAGCCACAGACAAACAAAAATAAAAAAAATACCGCAAAAGAGTTGTTGCTCTCTTACGGTATCTCTACAACATTCACATTAACTTAGTAAAAATTCTAATTTACTTAAGTTTAATAAACAATTCCCCTTCCATGTCACAAGTGACAATTTTGTCTTCTCTCAATAACCAGCCTAAACCTAAGAACAAATCTTTATCAATAAGTTTTGCAGACTTCTTAAGCTGTTTCTGAGTCAATCCTTCAGTGCCATTTAGTGCTTCCCAGATTTTTCCGGCAATAACACCTGCTTTTTCTTCTAACATAATTTTCTTTGCTTTTATATATAATTCATATACTTGTTCTAAATCCATTACTTATCAAACAAACAGATTTAGATTATATGTCCTTATACCTACATAAAAACGGTATAGATATTATTAATATCTGTGTCAATGCTCAACTTTCGTCTGTTTAGCAATGCAAAAATAGATATTATAATTGAAAATTCATAGAAAACACTGAAGAATTTCACATTTTTAGTAAATAATTTATACCAAAAGGTTACAAATTCTTTTCAGAGTATATGTATTCAGCCCAAATTGTGGCAGCCAACTCCACCATCTTAACACACGGTCTTTTAGCATAATAGCTATCTGTCCTTTCTTCTGGAGTCGAAACTATTGGAGTTTTTTTAGACAAGCCCAACAAATCTGCGCACTTCAACGCCCCTGTTTCATGTTTAAATTTTTTTGCCAAATCTTGCACCAAAGCATATGTTGCGCCTTTAGATTCCCTATCCGAACCTACAACGGCTCCTTTTTCTAAGCCGGCCAATAAAAACATACCGCAGGCTGCGCCACAGGTTTCTCGCATACGGCCTATTCCTCCACCAAATCCTGCAGACATTTTAAATGCCTGCTCTGGAGTAAAGCCATACATATCTGCAAATGCTCCCACTACAGACTGGGTACAGTTATATCCTTCCTTAAATAAAGCAACAGCCTTCTGTATTCTCTCCTCTTTTGTCATTTTGCCACATTGTTTATAGTTTTACCTTCAATATAAGATTTCAAATTCAGTATCGCAAGTTCCATTAATCTGACTCTGGCTTCGTAAGTAGCCCAAGCTATGTGAGGGGTTATGAAACAATTAGGAATACCAAGCAATGGATTATCTTCCAAAGGAGGTTCATTTACCATAACATCAATTCCTGCAGCAAATATCTTTCCTTCAATAAGTGCTTCGGCAAGATCAGACTCATTTACCAGCCCTCCTCTTCCAGTATTAATAAGTATGGCTGTCTTTTTCATTAATGACAGTCTTTCCTTATTAATGAGTTCTTTTGTGTCCGGATTGAGAGGACAATGAAGACTGACAATATCACATTCTCTGAAAATCTGTTCGAATGATGCTGCCTTTTCTATTCCTGATGGTAAGGAAGAAGAATCCTTGCTGGTGTAAGCAAGAACCTTCAGTCCAAAGGCCTGAGCTATACGGGCTGTTGCGCTTCCGGTATTTCCGAATCCTATTATTCCGATTTTCTTCCCGTAAAGTTCAATTAAAGGTGTATTTGCATAGCTAAAATCGTTTTGTCTGCTCCATTTGTATTCAGAAGCTTCATCTGAGTAGTGACCAACTCTTTGGGTTATATTTAAAATATGAGCAAACACCATTTGGGCAACCGACTCTGTACTATATGCCGGAATGTTTGTTACAACAATTCCTAATTCACGCGCTGCATCAATATCTACTACATTATATCCGGTTGCCAGTACGCCTATGTACTTCAGACCTTTTAACTGTCTGAGAGAATCTGCATCTATAATGGTTTTATTTGTAAGCAAAACTTCTGCACCTGTTGCTCTTTCTATCAACTCGCTATGAGAAGTTCTGTCATAAACTACTGTTTCACCTAATGAGCTGAATCCTGACCATGTTAAATCACCTGGATTCAGTGTAAATCCATCAAGAACTACTATTTTCATAAAAATCTTTAATAAGTTAATTTACAATTATATATAAATTATTATCAATCTGAAATAAAGCATTCATATACTGTAGCGTAAGCAAGAACACTAATTTGAATACTGAAATAATGAATGAGGTTTAAATATAACACTGTTCAATCCTTGAATCTGTCGCCCCATAACTGAACCATACGATCCTTCAGTTTGTCTTCCGAAGCATTTGACTGAGCATGCCATATTCTGGTATCCTTAATCTCATCCGGAAGAAACTGCTGCTCAACAAAATTGTTTTTATATGAATGGGCATACTTATAGTCTTTTCCATATCCAAGCTGTTTCATAAGTTTTGTAGGAGCATTTCTCAAATGAAGTGGAACCGGAAGATTGCCTGTATCTCTTACAAGCTCCAAAGCATAATTAATACCATTGTATGCCGAATTACTTTTCGGGCTTGTGGCAAGATATACTGTTGCCTCCGCAAGTGGTATCCTTCCTTCGGGCCATCCTATCTTCATTACGGCATCAAATGCCGCATTGGCAAGCAAAAGTGCATTGGGATTTGCCAAACCAATGTCTTCGGAGGCAGAAATAACCAGACGGCGAGCTATAAAAGCCGGGTCTTCACCACCTTCCACCATTCTGGCCAGCCAATATAAGGCCCCGTCGGGGTCACTTCCGCGAATCGACTTTATAAAGGCTGAAATTATATCATAATGCAATTCTCCATCTTTATCGTATGCAAGAGGATTTTGCTGAAGCCGATCTATCACTTTCTCGTCTGTAATAATAACAGGAGTTTCATTGTCGGCCTCTACCACGAGTTCAAGAATATTCAGCAACTTTCTGGCATCTCCTCCGGAGTATCGCAAAATAGCATCTGTCTCCTTCAATTCTACATTTCTTTCTTTTAATATAGAATCTTTCTCTATCGCTTTATGTAAAAGTTCAAGCAAATCATCTTTCTCGAGCGATTTCAATACATACAACTGACAGCGAGACAATAATGGACGTATAACCTCAAAGGAAGGATTCTCTGTTGTTGCTCCGATAAGAGTGACAACTCCCTTTTCAACAGCACCAAGAAGAGAGTCCTGCTGTGATTTGCTGAACCGATGTATTTCATCGATAAAAAGTATCGGACTCTGCTGCGAGAAGAAACGGTTGCTACGCGCTTTTTCTATTACATCCCTTACATCTTTAACACCTGAGGTTACGGCACTGAGAGTATAAAAAGGAGTCTCAAGCTTATTTGCTATTATTTGGGCAAGAGTAGTTTTACCAACCCCTGGAGGTCCCCATAATATAAACGAAGATATTCTTCCTGCATCAATCATTTTACGCAATACAGCCCCCTGCCCCACAAGATGTTTCTGACCAATGTAGTCATCGAGGGTTAAGGGACGCATTCGTTCTGCTAAAGGTTTTGACATAATATCTATAAAAAATATATATTGCTGTAATGTTGCTTATATAGCGGTAACTGTAATTGTCACCCATAAATTTCTTTAAGTCCCCAAAATTAATTAATTAAAATGATATAGTTTAATGTAGGAAACAAAAAAAAGGGCCCTTTTCACAAAGAGCCCTTTTCAAGTTTTCAATAGGTATTAGTTTTTTTTTCTTAAGGTAAAAAGATTGTTTTCAGGATAACGGCACAAAGATGGGGCGTTTTTTTGGATTGACCAAATAAAAAAAGATGTCATAAAACATATTTTACGTTTTTATTGCATTTTTCTCTCATTTAATCATTTTTAACTCCCTCAACTTTGTATATGGGCAAATATAATTAAAATTTACTAACCAACATTCTTTATGACTATATTTTTCATTACCAAGCAAAGATTTTGGCAATAACACCAATAATCACACCATTGGAATTAAAGTTATATGTCACAATTACTATAGATAAATTCAATTCGTAATCTTTATTAATTTCAATATAAATCTTATATTAAATATTGTGTATATAATTCAAAAGAAATATGTACATTTGCACAATAATGTGTAAAAAAACAAACACCATGACTGAAATAAAAGCTACAGAAGTTTCAGAAAAGAAAAGTCTGAACTTTATTGAACAAATCGTTGAGAAAGATTTGAGAGAAGGTAAAAACGACGGAAGAATACAGACTCGTTTCCCGCCAGAGCCTAATGGTTACCTGCATATAGGACATGCAAAGGCTATTTGTATGGACTTCGGGATAGCTCAGCGCTATGGTGGCGTATGTAATCTTCGTTTTGATGACACCAATCCTACTAAGGAGGACGTAGAATATGTAGAAGCCATTAAGGAAGATATCCAGTGGTTGGGTTTCCAGTGGGGAAATGAATACTATGCATCAGATTACTTCCAACAGTTGTGGGACTTTGCTATCCAACTGATAAAAGAAGGTAAAGCATACATTGACGAACAAACTTCTGAAGAAATTGCCGCACAAAAAGGTACCCCTACACAACCAGGAACTGAAAGCCCATACAGAAATCGTCCTGTTGAAGAAAGTCTTGACTTGTTCATGAAAATGAACAGCGGTGAGATAGAAGAAGGTAAAATGGTATTGCGTGCAAAAATCGACATGGCAAACCCTAACATGCACTTCCGCGATCCTATCATATATCGTGTAGTTAAAACTCCTCATCACCGCACAGGCGACAAATGGAAGGCTTATCCTATGTATGACTTTGCACACGGACAAAGCGACTATTTTGAAGGGGTTACTCACTCTTTGTGTACACTTGAGTTTGTTGTTCACCGTCCACTATACGACTTGTTTGTAGACTGGGTTAAAGAAGGTAAAGATCTTGACGACCATCGCCCTCATCAGTATGAGTTCAACAAGCTTAATCTGAGTTACACACTTATGAGTAAGAGAAATCTGCTTACTCTTGTTAAGGAAGGCCTGGTAAATGGTTGGGACGATCCACGTATGCCTACTATCTGCGGTTTCCGCCGTCGTGGTTATTCTCCTGAGTCTATACGTAATTTCGTCGACAAGATAGGATATACCACATACGATGCATTAAACGATTTTGCCCTTCTTGAAAGTGCTGTAAGAGAAGACCTGAATGCACGTTCCACACGTGTTTCGGCTGTTATTAACCCTGTGAAGCTTATCATCACCAACTATCCAGAAGGAAAGGTTGAGGAAATGGAAGCTATAAACAATCCGGAAGATCCGAATTCAGGAACACACATAATAGAATTTAGCCGCGAACTTTGGATGGAAAGAGAAGACTTCATGGAAGATGCTCCAAAGAAATATTTCCGCATGACTCCAGGACAGGAAGTACGTTTGAAGAATGCATATATCGTTAAATGTACAGGATGCAAGAAAGACGAAAACGGCAATATTGTTGAGGTTTATGCCGAATATGATGAAAATACCAAGAGTGGAATGCCTGAAGCAAACCGTAAGGTTAAAGGAACATTGCATTGGGTTAGCTGCAATCACTGCCTGAAAGCTGAAGTACGTCTTTATGACAGATTGTGGAAAGTTGAAAATCCACGCGATGAAATGGCTGCCATCAGAGAAGAAAAGAACTGTTCTGCTCTCGAAGCAATGAAGGAAATGATTAATCCTAACTCACTCACAGTTCTGAATGAATGCTATGTAGAAAAATTCCTTGCAGATGCAAAGCCTCTTGATTATTTACAGTTCCAGCGCATCGGTTATTTCAATGTAGATAAAGACTCTACTCCTGAACATCTGGTATTCAACCGTACTGTATCTCTTAAGGATACATGGAGCAAAATCAACAAGTAAAATAGTCTTGTGAAACAAGAAACATAATACAGACATTAATAAAAAAGAACTGGGATATGCAGCATTTTTATCTGACATATCCCAGTTCTTTTTTATTTTGTTGACAGTAATGCAGTTTATAGATATCTGCTATAATCCTATCTCTTACTTCCTATCCATGTAAGTCTGTGCCATATTGTCTCAAGAGGACCTCGTTTAAATCTTCCAAACCACCAGTGAGCAAAACATATCTGCAAAATGAGGAAACAGATTCCTATAAGAACACTATAAGTCGACCCACAATACTGATGCAATCCTAATCCGTAACCGAAATACAGGAAACTGCCGACTATAGACTGCGAAACATAATCTGTAAGGCTCATTTGTCCGTATGGAGCCAGAACCTTAAGAACCTTACCGGAAAAACTTAAATACAAAAGCAGAAAAACCGCAACTATACATAACATGAAAGCAAAGTTATACCATGAGTTAAGTATTGTACTCATCGAAGAATACATAAACTTAATATCAATGATTTCTAATACAAACCTTTTCACAAAGAACATGCCTAAGGCAACCGGTAATGAAATACACAATACTTTGAGCCAGAATTCCTTTGTCCTCTTAATACTTTCTGAAGTAGAGACGTCAAAATATCCTGTACGTCCCACCAATACACCAAGTATAAACAATGAAGCAGTCTGAAAAACTCGTCCGTAACACCAGGCCCAGTTAAGACTCGCCAACTGACCTGTAACAAGGTTAACCCTAACCATATCAATAAACGAGTCTCCACCAAGCTGCGGATATACATCACCCAGTGAATATATCATCTGATTAGGATTTGCTTCAGGATTAAACGCCGAATAAATTACTTTTATCCATTCTACAGGCTGAAGCATAAGGAAAACAGCAAGAATAAACAAGGCCTTATTGCTCCAATGTCTCACCGGTACAAGCACAAAACCTACCAAAGCATAGAGAACCAATATCTCGCCCGGGAAAAATGCAGCGTTAACAAATCCGAAGCCAAGTAAAAGCAACAGTCGCCACATATATCTGTTCTTAAAATCTTCGCCTCTTTTTTCCGAACTCTTGCTCTGCAGATAAAATGTAAAGCCGAACAATAAGGCAAAAATGGCATAAGTCTTTCCGGCAAATGTAAAAAACAAGAAATCCCAGATAGTTGAATCGAGTGATTTAAGAAATCCTTCAGTCTGCTCAGGAAAAGAATAAAAATTAAAATGTTCAATGTTGTGAAGAAGCATGATTCCCATTACGGCAAAACCACGCAAGGCATCTACAGCCAAATTACGTTGATTACGAACCCTGTTAGTTTCCATAGAGATTAATAGATTAAAAAAATGTCATTCCGACAAGATATGCAAATTCATATGCAGTCTTATAAGAATGACATTATAAAAAATTATTCAGTAAAATTTATTGAGCAACAGAATCATTGCTTGCTGGTGCAGCAGTTTCTGCGGCATCATCACCTGTCTGAGGTGCTGCAAAACCTGCAGGAGCATTCAATGGGTTAGTGCTCTGCTCTTCCAAAGCCTGTTTCATAATAACAGAAGAGCCGTCGTTAGAAGCATGTGGAATTACATGAGCAGCTGCAATACTTACAACTACCATAAAAGCAGCAAGACCCCAAGTTAACTTTTCAATAAAATCTGTAGTTTTACGTACACCCATAATCTGGTTAGATGATGCAAAACTTGAAGCCAAGCCTCCTCCTTTTGAGTTCTGTATCATTACAACAAAGCAGAGAAGCAATGCTGCAAGTACAATTAATACAACAAATAATAAATACATTTTCTTTTATTTTGATTTAGCGTTAATAATCAATTTTTCCAAAAATCTCATTTGGTCTGCAAAGTAAGCATTTTTTTTTGGATATTTCAAATTTAATTTTTTAATAATTTCCAAAGCTTTATCATATCTTTGCTGTTTTACATAAATTTTAGCCAAAGTTTCCGTCAAATACTCTTCTTCACCATCTTCTTTCTGTTCTACAGTTGTATCAAAGTTCTCATTATCGGAGTCCGAGGGCTGTCTGCCGATATCATCCTGGAAAGATTCTTCTTGGTCTGCACCTCCTGATGAAAAAGGTAATATATCTTCTGAAATAACATCATCCGACTGACTATCATTTATATCGTTATCGTCCTTACCGTTACTGTCAACTGCCTTATCTGTATTTTTTATGTCCCAACAGTCATTTGTTACCTTTCCTTCTTCTGCTTTTTCTATAAACGAATCAATCAGATCTTGCCTGTTCATAGGCATCACCGGAACAGACTCACCAGAATCATCAGTACTTCCGGAATCGGAAGAAAGCAAGAAAGACGTATAGTCGGTCTGTACCTCTATAGGGATTTCCGGCACAGATTGACTGTCAGATTCACCGTTGTCGTCTTTAGAAATAACGCCAGAAGATGCAGGAGAATACGACTGCGGAATTACATTTGTATGAGATGAAAGATGTGGTGAAGGTAATGATGAAGTACCAGACGAAAGCGAAGATGAAGATAATTGTGCAGAAGGTTCAGACAATCCGGAAAGAAACCTGTCAATAAGATCTAACGTTCTGTCAGATGGGCCCCCATCAACATTTTCTCCTGAAATGTCACCACTTAGATTCTCATGCTTCTTAATTACAAACTTTTCTCCTTCAATATAATAAAACAACAAGCTTAAATCGGCAACAAAAAGCGCACCTTTTCTTAATTCATCCTTAAAAGACGGGTCGTTTAATATATACAGGTTTTTTAAATATAAAACCCATGCAGTCTGGAAATAAGGATAACGCAACAAAAGAGAGCGCAACTGATGTACACTCTCTTTACATAACAATTCAGGATTATTTATCCATTCATTAAAATGGTGCATGTCCATTTCTACAACTTATTCCTGTTTTTAATTAATATCAATCGGTTATATCGCAAGCATGACACTATAAATTACCAGTTGGCTACAGTGGCGTTAAATATCTGCTCAACTATTTCCTTAATCATCTGATTAACCAGATCTTCCTGTACAGAAGCCAATTGCTGGCTGGAGTTATATTCACGGCTTGCAGAGAACTGCTGTTCAAAATCTTCCGCATGATTTGTATTATTGACAAATCTCACATTAACAGTCATTTTCAGTTCTGCCATTGTTGAGTAACCATCAGAACCCACACCCTTATTATAGGCATCATAGTTAGTAATCTCACCCGACAACTGCAAGTCACCATTCTGTCTTATCTGCTGCAATCTTGTCTGCTGCATATATTTATCCTGTAAGGCTGTATTGAACATAGATTCCATAGGTCCCCACACAAAAGCAGCCGATCTGTTAGGAAAATTTTCAAACGAAATAGTCTTCACCTTGTCATAATTGATAGAGGCACCATTAAACTTATATGAAACTGTACACGCAGCCAATAAACACAAGCACACACCCACAAGCATAAATGTTCTATATATTCTTTTCATATCTTTAAAATTCGTGATAATACATATATCTTCATTCTATAAAATTATATCTAAGCACATGAAACTATTCATAGAACGGCATTACTATAATACCTTACTCCAAGCCATACTCTTTAATTTTACGATAAAGAGTCCGTTCTGAGATTTTCAAGTCCTTAGCCGCATTTTTTCTTCTTCCATGATGACGTTCAAGTGCTTTCTTAATCATTTCACGTTCCACATCATCAAGAGAAAGATTCTCTTCCACATATTCTTCAGTGTCCTGATAATCGGCAATCTTTGAACGGTTAACCGATACGTTTTGTATATTCGATATATTAGATACACCTTGAATATTGGCTGAAGAGGCAGAAGGCTGTACAGATGTCAGTGTTCCTCCTATATGATTGATATTAGTAATAGGTGTTACCGTCTGAACAGGCTGAATCGGTTGTACTGGAACAGACTGGATAGGCTGGACCGACTGTACAGAGTCCACCTGTTGAATACTCTGCAGCGAAGCCATGTCATTAACAGACTGCAAAACGGCAGGCACATCACTGACCACTGGCATACTAGTATTATGAAAATAATGCAACTGACCATCTGCTGCCTGTTGTGGCCTTTGAGTATTTCCCCTTTCAGTCATAATTTCATGAACAAGCTTCTTCAGTTCAGTTACATCCCTTCTCATATCAAATAAAACCTGATAGAGAATTTCCCTTTCACTCTCAAAACTCTTGCTGTTTCCATTACCACCCTTTCCACCTACAAAAGCAGGCAATCTCGAAGACTGGTTCTGATCCGGAAGATATGTAGCAAGAATTTCCGGAGTAATATCCCTATTAGTTTCGATAATAGAAATCTGTTCTGTAATATTTTTCAGTTGTCGGATATTGCCAGGCCATTGATATCCTACAAGCATTTTTTTTGCCTCATCATTAAGCTGAATAGAGGGCATTCTATACTTTTCAGCGAAGTCGGCAGCAAACTTTCTAAACAATAAAGCAATATCATCTGGCCTTTCTCTCAATGGAGGAACCTTAATAGGAACTGTATTCAGTCGATAATAAAGGTCTTCCCTGAAACGTCCTTCGGCTATTGCCTCCGCAAAATTCACATTAGTGGCTGCTACTATTCTTACATCAGTTTTCTGAACCTTGGAAGAACCTACCTTAATATATTCACCAGACTCCAATACTCTCAAAAGCCTTGCCTGAGTAGAAAGAGGCAGTTCACCCACCTCATCAAGAAAAATAGTTCCTCCATTAGCTTCCGCAAAATAACCGTTTCTGTCACTGATGGCACCGGTAAATGCCCCCTTTTCATGCCCGAACAATTCAGAATCAATAGTACCTTCCGGTATGGCACCACAGTTTACTGCAATATATGGTCCATGCTTTCTTCTACTGAACTGATGAATTATCTGCGGGAAGCTTTCCTTACCTACCCCACTTTCTCCGGTAACCAGCACCGACAAGTCAGTAGGTGCCACCTGAATAGCAATATCTATAGCTCTATTCAGCCCTTCGGTATTTCCTATTATACCAAAGCGGAGCTTTATACTTTGTATTTCCGATTTCACCATAGTCAATGTTTTATCTGCCAAAATTACAAAATCTTTGGAAAGAATAAGAAATTCTGGCAGAAAAATACTCAATTAATCCGTATACAGTAATTTTCGATAAATTATAACTGCTACAATTCAACCGCAAATTATGTATAGTTCTACAGACATTAAAATACTGTTCTAATCATAAGTCTGATACCCCATTTATTGGCTGTAGGTAACTCATTATAATTAAGACGGCGCACATATTCCACATGCAACAACTTAAATATATTATGAATACCGGCAGTAATTTCCACATACGGTTTTTTAGGGTCCATCACATTACTTGAATAGCGGTAAACTCCGTTTTCGTCATAATGCCCAGGGAACATCATCAGAGTATCATCATTTCTATTCTGTTCGAGGAAAGGATTATTCTTATCAGTAAGAGTACCCCAAAGACACTTAACGCCGATAAACTCACGCCATTTAAGTTTCTTAAGCAGTGGAATACGATTAAACAACTTACCTTGCATATTCCACGACAAATCAAGGGATGCATACCTGTCATTAAGGAACTCCATATTATTAATCAGATTGAAAGTCTCATCCTGAATAATATACGACAGATTTGCCGCAGGCATAATCAAAAGAGGGAAAGGTACTTTATTCCACTGTATACCACCCTTAAGATATAAGTCCACATGTCCCCATGAGCTCATCCAAAAACGTTTATAAGCACTTGCTTCAGTGAAATTATACGTATAGTCACTTCCCAACACACCTTTCAGTCCTACTGTATGCTGGAGCACAAACTCAGGAGCATCAAGGTTTACAGGCAAACGTCTCTGCTTTGTATTCACAAAAGTCTCACCCGGAGCATATCTGAAAGCAAGTGAAGCCTCAGCTATCGTAATATCATGAGTGTTGAAAGGAGTCTTCACCCATTTCTGTCCCTGCATTTCACCACTTGCTATTGCATTCTGAAGAGCCTGTTCACCAGCCATAGTACGATAAAACAATTCTCCACATGGTTCGTAATTGGCATACTTTAATATAGCAGTAGTTTTAAAGCCGAACTCACGCTCTCTTTCATATTTAATTGAAGCCTTTCGCTCATAATTATACTGATCGACTGAAGTAAACTTAAACGCCGTAAAGACATTATCTTTATCTGTATCAATATATTTGTCGGATGGCAACATATTATCATACTGATATGTAAAAGTAAGTGAATGCTTAGGAAACTCTCTTGGCAAATATTCTTTTTTATCAAAAGAGTACTCAACTTCACCCATATACTTAGATTTCTGGTCCTTAAATCCGTAAGCATAATATCCCTTAAGAAATATATTTGGATGCAGATTTGCAGTAGTCTGCGCAGATGCTCTTAGTCTGAGGCCATCTATATAGTTGGTTGATATCATTGTATTGATAGGGCCAATATCAACTTTACTTGGATTGTCCTTCGTACCGGTTTCAACAAAGTTTTCTATAAAGGCCTTAGCTACAAACACTATATATTTAAATCCTTTAATTGTACTCAACTGCTCAACAAACTGATCCATTTTACTTTCTGACTTGGTAAGTTTAGTAGGCCTGAATTCATTCCAGAAATCGTCTCCTTTCATCATGGCATTCACATCCTTTATCTCATCCCCCTTTCTTTTAAATATTCGTTCAGAGATTTCCTCAAAGCCAAAATTTGAATACCTTGTAGTTCTTCTTACCTGAAACGACCCGAGAACTTTCTTCAGATACGACAATTCGCAAAGCATATCATCTTTCATAAGAACCCACTCACCGGTAGGCAATTCCTCAAACTCCTGTTCAATAATCATGTGATCAACAAAGTTGATATCGGATTTTTTAGGTAAATTCATAACACACTTTCTTACTCGATAAGTAGAGTCGGCAAGTATGTACAAATGACCTGTAAATCCGAAGTCCTGGGAATTGTTAGGCACAAAAGTTAAATGAAAACATTTATCCCTTTCAACCTGAATAGTATCCATAATATAATACTTATAGAATCCTATACCGGATTTAGAAACCGGACTGTCGAAAGGATACTGTAAAAATCTGAATCTGTCTTCATAGATATTTATATCTTGAAAAACATCCTTCAATACAGTAGTCAACATATCTCCCGTGCTGAATATATCATTAATACCGGAAGAGTTTAGTCCCTTGATTATTGTTTTTTCACTTTTCGGATCTTTTCTGTATAGTTTTTGTGAAACCGTTTCATCTACAGATATAGGCAGAATATTCTTTCCTGTCACTTCACAAACTTCCACCTGTTCTTTAAGGAAAGGATATTTTTTAAACAACTTAGATTCATTTATAGAATCGGCAGTAATTTCATTTAAAGAAAAAGTTATTTTCTGATATTTATCATATTGATAGAAATTATTTTCTTCAAGGTTATTTGCCTTTTTAGCATTTATAACCTTCTTCATCATCTCTACAGCCGGATTATTCTTTCTGGAATACTTTTCTTTCTTTGGCTTTACCACAACTTCTTGAAGCACAAGATCCGGCTTCATCTTAACATTAAGTTCCTTTGTTCTTGAGTTAACAGATATAACCTGTGTTGCATATCCCACTACCGAAAAAGTCAATTCACTCCATCCCTGATGATAAGAAATACTATATTTACCGTCAATATCTGTAATAGTACCGACTCCCTTACCATCATAATATATATTTATATAAGGCAAAGGTTCACCAGTTTCCGAATCGGTAACAACACCGTGTATCTGTGCTGAGAGTCCGCTCACCCCCATACATAGAACTATAAAAAATAAAATTCTTTTTATCATATAATTAGTGATACAACGTTTCATTTAACATAAAGAATATGCAAAAATACTTTTCTAATCATTTACAAACAAATTTACCTCATCCAAAACAGATAATCTTACCTTTTTTTATGAATAATAGAATAGTTTTCGCTTTTTATAAACACTATTATACTATGATATTGTTTAGTTAAGAATGAAAAAATAAGGTATATTAATACATAACAGCCCCAATACAGCAGATTTAACAATTAGTCTTATACAAATAAAAAAGCATTGTACGAAATACACATTCATGTATTTTCGTGCAATGCTTTCAAAATATCAGATTACTTTCTAAAAAAGAACGAAAAATCTTAGTCTATTTCCTCATCTGCTTCATATCCGCCCATTTCACGGATAGCATTCTTAAGAATAACGTACTGCTGGAACAAATGATTTACCGGAACTTCATTTTCAGTATAGTCATGCATTGGGCTCTTGAGGAAGAAGCTCAAGAATCTCTGTATTCCATAACGTCCTGCACGCGCAGCCAAATCACTGAGAAGAACCAAGTCGAGACACAAAGGTGCAGCCAAAATAGAGTCACGGCACAAGAAGTTAATCTTTATCTGCATAGGATATCCCATCCATCCGAAGATATCTATATTATCCCATCCTTCCTTATTGTCGTTACGAGGAGGATAATAGTTAATTCTTACCTTATGATAATAGTCGGTATACAAATCCGGTTGGTTTTCCGGAACAAGGATAGATTCCAAGGTTGAAAGTTTGCTGACTTCTTTTGTGTGGAAGTTTGCAGGTTCGTCAAGTACAAGACCGTCTCTGTTACCGAGAATATTAGTAGAGAACCATCCTGACAATCCAAGGCAACGTGTACCTATTATAGGAGCGAAACCAGATTTCACAAGTGTCTGTCCAGTCTTGAAGTCTTTACCGGCAATAGGCATCTTAGTTTTTTCAGCCATTTCCCACATAGCAGGAATATCAACTGTAGTATTTGGAGCACCCATTATGAAAGGAGCACCTTCTGCAAGAGCTGCGTATGCATAACACATAGAAGGAGCAACATGTTCTCGGTCATCATCCTTCATTGCTTTTTCAAGAGCTGCAAGTGTTCCGTGTACCTTTTCATCAACTGGAACATAAATTTCTGTTGAAGCAGCCCAAAGGACAACAATACGTTCACAATTGTTTTCTGCTTTAAATTTACGGATATCTTCACGCAATTGCTCTACCATTTCCCAGCGAGTAGCACAATCTTTTACGTTATCACCGTCAAGACGCTTTGCATAATTACGGTCGAAAGCAGCCTTCATAGGCTTGATGGCAACCAACTCATCTTTTACAGGATTAATATCCTTTTCCTTTAATACCTCGCAATTGATGGCAGACTCATAAGCATTTGCCGGATAAACATCCCATGCACCAAATACTATATCATCCAATTTTGCCATTGGCACAATCTCATCATATCTAAGATATTTTTTCGATTCACCCCTGCCAACTCTGATTTTATCATACTGAGTCATAGAACCTACAGGTTTTGCCAATCCTTTGCGAACCATCAGAACACCTGTAATAAATGTTGTGGCTACTGCACCTAAGCCAACACACAACACACCTAATTTACCGTTGGCCGGCTGTACTTTTAAATTTTCCATTTTTAAATTCCTTTTTTCTAAATTCCTATATCTTAAAATTCCCGTTTTATCTGAGAATTCATATAATCACCAAAGATACATTTTTATTTATAAAAAATATACTTTTTATACGGAAAAGTTAGGCCATGCAGATAAAATAACCATAAAATAAGAAAAATAGGACAAAACAAAAATATAATATCTTAAAAATGAGAATTATACAAGTGAAAACCGAATACTAAAAAATGTTTATGATGATTAAATTACAGCTTAAGTGTTATAGTAACAATAATAAAGTAAGAATTATTAATTAAATTTGCAGCGAAAATTTATACATATAATAACCGTTATGAATGATATTTGTTGCATTGGACATATTACTCTTGACAAAATTGTAACACCACAAAAAACAGTTTTCATGCCCGGAGGGACATCTTATTATTTTAGTCATGGGATAAAACATCTCAAGGATAAACAGAATTACAAATTAATCACATCACTTGCTCCAAGCGAATACAAGGCTGTAGAAGACATGAGGGCAGATGGAATAAACGTAGAAGTTTTTCCAAGCAGGAAAACGTTGTATTTCGAAAATATATACGGTGACAATCAGGATGAGAGAACCCAGAGAGTCCTTGCCAAGGCCGACCCTTTTACTGTAGACGAACTGAAAAATGAGGAAGCACATATTTTTCATTTAGGAAGTCTTCTCTCGGATGATTTTTCATTGGATGTAGTTAAGCTCCTGTCAAAAAAAGGAATATTGGCAGTTGATGCCCAAGGTTACTTGCGTGAGGTCAGAGGAGAAGAGGTTCATCCTGTAGACTGGAATGACAAGATTGAGGCCATGAAATATATAGACATTCTGAAAGTGAATGAACATGAAGCTGAGGTTTTGACCGGATGCAGCGATCCGAAAGAAGCTGCCAAGAAACTTGCTGAATGGGGAGTAAAAGAAGTTCTTGTAACTTTAGGCAGCATGGGTTCACTAATATATGCAGAAGGAACATTCTATAAGATACCGGCATATCCACCCAAGGAAGTTGTTGACGCAACAGGTTGTGGCGACACTTATGCCATGGGATATCTTTATATGAGAAACAAAGGTGCAACATATGAAGAAGCTGGATGCTTTGCTGCTGCTACTTCAACTATAAAATTAGAAAAATCTGGACCTTTCTCAGGTTCTGAAGATGATATATGGGAAATTATCAACAGCAGTGAACTGGAAGCACAGGTAATATAAAAAAAATATATCGGTATTTTCATATATTATTCAGTATACCATAAAATAAAGAAAGTCTTCATTATATCTGTTATTCATTCAGTATATAATGAAGACTTTTTATTTATGCAACAAATATCTGTTATCTTGAGGATTTTACAAAAGTATATGCATATGCCAGAACTACGACATATCCGATACACGGAACTATAAACGACAAAGACATATTATATATATCTGCCACATATCCCATTAACAATGGCCCAACTACTCCACCTACAGGAGACATCATAAGGAATGATGAAGCACGTTTGGTATAATCTCCAAGTCCCCTCAAAGACAATGCGAAAATGGTAGGAAACATTATAGCTTCAAAAGCATAGCACATGAGAAGCGATACAAGAGATAATTTCCCACAATCTGCAACTACAATGGCTGTTGTTATAACAGTTCCGGCAGCACAGACAAGCAACATTCTTTCTGCTGCAACACGTCTCATAATCCAGCTTCCTGCAAAACGGCCGACCATAAATAAAGTCAACCCACCGAAAGACAATATCATAGACGCTTCTCTTGCATTCATCCAATCCTGTTCAACTACGTAATTTATAAAGAAACTATTAATGGAAATCTCACCTATTTCATATGAAAAAAGTGCAACTAAACCGAAAACAAACAATTTATGCGACCACAATCCACGCTTTTCAGTTTCACTGCCAGTTTCTGTTTCATGCTTAATTTCAGGAAGTTTTACGCGAGAAAAAATCAATGCGACAATAAGAACTACTATTCCCATAATTGTATATGGTAATGCTACATTTCCGTCTGTAGAGGCATTATCGTCACCCGAGAACAACAGAACTCCAGCCAATATCGGTGCGCTGATACATCCTAAGCCATTAAACGACTGAGCAAAGTTTAAACGACTAGCAGCAGTTTCACGGGCACCCAATTCTGTAACATAAGGATTTGCTGCCGTTTCAAGGAAAGTCAACCCACATCCTATAACGAACAAGGAGAAAAGAAAGAAATTGAATGACATGGAATACTGTCCCGGAATGAACATCAATGCCCCAATTCCATATAACATCAGTCCAAATACCACACCTCGTCTATACCCGTATTTGTTAATAAACAATCCTGCCGGTATTGCCATAATGAAATATCCCATATACATTGTTGCCTGAATAAACGCCGAATGAGATTTGGATATGTCGAGCAACTCCTGAAAATGTTTGTTGAGTACATCAAGAATAGCATGAGCAAATCCCCACAAGAAGAATAATGAAGTAATGAGTATAAAAGGTACTATATAAATTCTGTCAACCAAAGATATCTGCTGTTTCTGCATATTATTATTTTTTATAGTTGAGTTATATAAATTCAATGACAACTTATATATCTATTGTAAGTTATCTAGTCATAATGCAATAAAGTGGAAAACAGGATTTCGGAATTAATATATTCCAAAATCCTGTTTGTGTAACTTATATTATACGTAACGCAGTACTTGCTGTAAATCAGTAATCACAATGTCGGGTACAGATTCGTCTGTTTCCTCACCTCCCCAACCTTCGCCTTTGAGCCATGCAACCTTGCATCCAACCGATTTAGCAGGTATCACATCCTTTGAGAAAGAATCACCCACAACAAGGACTTCACCGGCCGGCAATCCTATAGCCTCAACACCCAAACGGTATATAGCCGGATCGGGTTTTCTTACTCCTACCACAGAAGATTCTATTATACCTGAGAAACAATCATAAAGCCCGAAATCCTTCAAGACAGTCTCAATATTACCATAGAAATTAGAAACAAGAACAAGCTTATATTCAGATGAAAGTTGTTCTAATACTGGTCTTGTTTTCTGTAACACATCAAGCACATACCGGTACGAAGAATCGGCTATGCTCTTCGCGTAATTATATTTTTCAGCAAGATTTCCGTCAATCTTGCCATTCTCTATGAGATAAGAAATCTGAATATTAAGCTTTATATCAAGCATATCATGAAAATTATGTTCTGGCTTTATTAGCGGAAACTTGGCAAGCGACCTCTCTCCATGAACATAAGCTTCCCTGAAACTAGCTTTATCTACAGGAACATTGAACTCCTGATACTTTTCCCATAATACTTCAGCCCAATGTCGGCTGTTAGTATCTATAGTACCACCATAATCAAATATAATTCCTTTTACTCTAATATTTTCCATTCTATATTCTGTTATTCATTTACTACCACCATTTCCTACTTTCATTAGCAGTACACCTATTGCTATCCATATTAGCTCTCTTACTCGTGTAATAAGCCCGGTATATATCCCAAATGCACTCGAAATGGCAAGACCGCCTGTAGCCAAGGCAAATCCTCCTTCTCGTGCACCAAGCTGCATTGGCGAGAAAAAGAACAAGTTGGCAAACAAAGATGTAAAAGCCATTATAAGTACACATGCCACAAAACTGACATCTGATGTAAGTATATTAAGTATGAAATACACCTCAAGGCATCCTATGATGCGTGCAATAAACTCAAGCGACAGCGAAAGATAGAATGTAGTCTTTCTCTGTTTGTGCAATTCGGCTATCTGTGAGTCTATCCTCTCTAAAGTTTCTTTTTTCTCACTCAAGAACTTTACGGCCCACTTTTTCACATATGGAATATGTGTCAAAAGCCGTAATGTCTTTACTGCCATACCATTTTTATATCCCTTCATAAAAAAATACACTGCAGTCAGACAAAAGAAACCTACAACTCCCAACATTATTCCCATTGCAAAGTTAACATGCTGTACAAGCAGAAAAAGCACAACAGAAAAAAGCCAGAAACAGAAATGAGAGAATATATGCATCATCACATAAAGTATAACAGAAGAAGTGGCTTTACTTCCTCCCACGTATGGGGTAAGCTCCATAATTCTATAAGGCTCTCCTCCCATCAGTCCTACAGGAGTCGCATAGTTCAAAGCGAATCCGGAAATAGTAAGTTTGTAAACCTTCCAGAATGGTACTTTAGCATGCTTTCCGTCGCAAATTATAACATACCACGACCATGCATTAATGAAATATATCACTACCCACAATAGAACTACAGCCGGGAACCAATAACCTGCACGTTTCAGGTTCTCAAGTAGTTCATTGTAATCCATATCGAATGTAAACAACATTACTACAATGGCAAATATTCCAAAGAACCAAAATATATTTCTTACTTTATCTCTCATATTTCTTATACAAATATTCACTCATAGATTCATGACGGTGTACCATATAAAGGTATATAGCTGTCATTACTGTTATCTCAAAAATGAAATATACCCAAGGTTCTCCTACAAGCAGACTGATATACAATGCAATAGCCCTTGTATTGAACGTAAGTATGTTTGTATATTTCATCAACGGCAAACTTAAACTTCTGAATTCATCTCTTAAAGTCTGTGGTATATTGTCACCGTACTTGTTTTGCACAAGTGCATAGAATTTCTGGAATTCAGGAGTAGTATTTTCCTGTCTTCTGGTATAATTACCGTAGAAATAAAGAAAAGCCTTCCACCAGAAGTTACCTTTCCAGGGCAGACTTCTGAATATCTCTCTCTGCTGACGGAAATTATCAAGTTCACTTCCCGACTTGCCTTTAAGAAAGAAAAGATGAATATTCCTATAATAATCGGCTATTGTACACTGGCGGCTATGACATATTATTCCAGAAATAAGACCTAATAACCAGATATAAATTCCCCACGTTGCGCCAGATGATTCACCTATACCGAAAGGCAAAGGCTGACTGGTAAGTCGCAGGCATATAGCTACATATATAGTAAAGAACCACAAATCACCCGCAAAACCATCGAGCATTCTTCCCCATCTTGTTTTCTTACCTGTCATTCTTGCCAACTGTCCGTCACAACTGTCGTAATGGTTGGCCCAAACCAAAAGAAATATACCTATTATGGTATGTTTCATATCGGGATAATAAAACATAACCCCTGCAGCTACACCAAGTATTATCGACAATATAGTCACTACATTAGGGTGTACATTTAACTTATTGAAGAATATAGCCCATACATAGCCAATAGGACGATTAAAATATATATCAAGAAACTCTTCTGTATCCATCGACTTGAAAGATGCTTTCAAGCCTTTTTTTTCATTATCCATCAATCCAAAATTTTTTTATTCCAATATTATTATAAAGAGTTAATATTGCCGGATTTTTCAGCTATCTCTTTTATAATGCACTCGGCAATATATGGAGCTGCCTCATTACGACAGCGCGCAAAACTCGGCCAGTCATTAAAATCAATTATTCTGATTGTTCCATCAGATGAAACAACACAATCACCACCATAAATAGGTACATTAAGAACTTTAGCCGCTTTATCAGCATATTTCTTCAATACATTTTTATCAAAAGGATATCCTCTGTTCTCTCCATTGATAGCCTCAAGCCCGAATTTACTGTGCGATTGTTCTGTAGGATAAAAAGAAAAGAAGAAATCGGTTCCGGCCACTCCATAAAACTTAACAAGGTCGCCCAATAAATGCTCGTTTATTACAGCAGTTCCGATACCTCTTTTTCTGAAATCCGCCAATACAAGTTCGGCTTCTTCCCTGCATTCTACATAATTCACATCCTCCCTTACTATTGCATGAGAGTCGCCTCTTTTAATCCAGTAAGGAAAAGACTCGAAAAGAAATTCTTCGTCTGTACTGATTATATAACTTTCAGGATGAGGAATGCCATTCTCTATAAGCTTTTCCGTCATCGGCCTACGGGAGCAGTTTTCTATTCCATATGCAGAGTTGACCACTATTGCCCCTTTGTCTTCCATACTCTTCAGCAGGCTTATTGTAGCCTTGTCACGCGCCATGTCGAATATATAATCGGCCTCAACACCCATCGACACAAAATCTTTCTCGTTGAAAACACGAACATCACACCCGTGTTTTTCCAATTCCCGTGCAGTAAGACTGAATATCGCCGCATCATTATCTACATGATTAGGTGAGTATTCACTACCGCGGCTGACTCCGACGATTCGGAGTCTTTCATTATTTACAAACATTATATAAAATATATAGTCAAATTAATATGAGCCACTTTCTGTAATAAAGATACCTTTTAAAATTATCTTCCATTCAAAAATTCTTCGGCCTTAGCTATATCACTTACATGATCAACATCAAGAATTTTCGTAAAAGGATAAGCCTTAAGATCGAGTCCGTCGGCAACAAGTTCGCGCTGGAAATTTCTCATTCTCGACATTCCCTCCTTAATACATCTTTCAAGTGTAGATATAGCCTTTGGAGTAAGGCAGTATATTCCACCTGAAATATATTTGCAACCTTCAGTCATAGTATCATGAAAGCCTGTGATTTTCAGATTTTCATCTGTTGATATATAAAGAGGTTTCTCATCGTCTATATAATCTGTCACAGCCATCAGTCCGTCCTTGTCGGAAGACTTGAACTCTGTTATATATTTCGAAAACTCATCTTCCCCGAATATTGTATCCACTGTAGTCAGACAGAATTTATCGTCCTTGAGGTATCGGCTAATCTCAAAGAAACTATGCATTGAGCTTGGTGTTGTCTTTACCACAACCTCAACAGGTACCGGTGACTTAGCCTTCAATTCTGCCAGATGATTTTTTGTCATCTGAACCTCATTGTTGATTATTATAACAATCTGTTCTGCCCCATTAGCTATAAAAATATCCACAAGTCTGTCAATCATAGCCTTGCCGTTGATTTCCACCAAAGGTTTAGGCAATTGGGAACCTTCCTGCGAGAGCCTTGAGCCCTCGCCGGCAGATATAATAGCAAATTTCATAAAAAAATCAATAATCTAAACTAATTTCAAACACTTAAAACTTAACACATCAATCTTCATCTTCTATAGTATCGAGTTTAAGCTTATCGCTATCGTCACGTTTCTCGTAATACTGTTTTCTAAGAGGATGAGCACTAATTTCTTCTTCAAGACATCTGTTGCGGAACACATCAATAGCCACATATACAGCCTGTCGGAATGAATCTTCCGAAGCAATTCCTTTTCCAGCAATATCGTAAGCAGTTCCATGAGCCGGAGAGGTTCTTACTATAGGAAGCCCTGCGGTAAAATTCACTCCCTCATCCATGGCAAGTGCCTTGAATGGAGCCAGTCCCTGATCATGATACATGGCAAGAATACCATCAAAGTGACAGAAATTTCCTGAACCCATGAATCCGTCAGCCGGGAAAGGGCCAAAACACTGAATTCCTTTTCCTATCATCTCATTAATGGCAGGAATGATAATATCCTGTTCTTCATTGCCCAACAAGCCGTTTTCACCGGCATGAGGATTTAGTGAGAAGACTGCAATGCGGGGACATCCGATACCGAAATCCTTCTTAAGACATTCGTTAAATATCTCAATTTTTTCCTGAATAAGTTCTTTTGTTAGGGCAGAAGGAACTTCAGAAAGAGGAATATGTCCTGTAACCAGGGCTACACGGAAATCGTCCTTCATAAGAATCATAAGTGATTTCTGTCCTTCACCTGCCCGCTCTTCTATATACTCTGTATGTCCGGGGAAGTGGAATGAATCAGACTGGATAGTATGTTTATTAATAGGAGCTGTAACAAGCACATCAATATATCCTTCCCTATAGTCTGCCAAAGCTTTTTCAAGAGCATCAAGAGCAGCCTTACCAGCCTCAGCAGTAGGCTTCGACAACTCCACTTTAAGTTCTTCCTCAGAGCAGTTGATTATATTCATTCTTCCATCCTGAATTTCATCGGAAGAATTGATGATACTGAAGCTGGAAGAAATATCCATTGCCTTACGATGATATGCCGCAACCTTAGGTGAACCATATACTACCGGAGTACACAATTCATACATAGTAGGATCGGAAAAGGTCTTGAGAATAACCTCATAGCCTACTCCATTTATATCTCCGTGGGTGATGCCCACTCTTATTTTACGATTTTCCATATTCAACTTTTATTTCTGTTCAGTTTCTGTCTGTATTGTCTCTTCAGGTGTAGTCTTGTCTGATTTTCCTTCCTGGTCAGTGAAAGATAAAGCCTGAGCTTTCTCTTCAGGTATAACCTTGTCTACAGGAATTTCATCAACTTCTTTTTCTGTAGGCAGTTTAAGGGTATACAGGCAAGCCTCAAGTTTGCGCATCTGGTCTCTTTTCAGTTTTCCAGGATTGTATACAAATGCTTCTACAACTATAACTCTCGCATTAGCCCTGTCGACTCTTACGTGAGAAACAAAAGGACCGCCCATTGCGTCATTTCTCATTTCCCAAAGTCCTCTCACTTCAAAGGCATAATCACCTTTAACCGAGATATTCTTTACATCTACCAGCATAGAATCGGCAGTTTCCATAAACATACCTTCCTTAGAGCCCGGAATGTTTATTTTCATTACAGAGTCACGCTTATTAATAAAAAATTCCTTGGTAAATGTTCTGTTGTCTCTGAACGGATATGAATACATTACAAAGTTCATATCATTCAGATTAGTTGATGCCCAAAAGAAATCTTTACCTTCCTTGAATGAATTAAGTTCGTTAGGCATCCATACATCACAGTCGAACAGACTTCCAACCTTAGCAGAAATAGCACCGTTATGCTTGTCGCGCATAAGATTTATCTGTCGGTTCATTTCGGCCTTGGTAAAGAAATCTATGATTACCTGTCCGTTCTTGCTTACGAAATCGGCAAATTCAGCCTGGTTGGGCGACTGTATTGTCATTATCATCTGCGGTGAAGCGTAAGCATCACGTGTATACTTCAATTTGGTCTGTGTATATATATCCTGAATATCAGCTATGATAATGTTCCTGAAAATTCGCATTACTCTGTCGAAATGATCAGGACGTACACGTGAAATACGGAATGAGCGTTCAGGCTGAGGCAGTCCCGGTACATCTGTATCGAGAACATGGAATAAAGCACTGTCAGGGCTCATCCAACATTTATCATCGGCTACTACCAACACTTCGTATGGTCGGCCGCTTGATACTGGAGTAACTATACTCTTGCCATTTTTTGTACAAGAAGTAAATACCACAACAAGTAGTATAAAACTGAGAAAAATTGCGCAACGTTTCATATTATCTGTTTTTAGGTTAAAGACTTAAATTCCAAACTATTTAAATGTACTGTTTATTTCTATAAGTATTTCTGCCATGTAAAAACTCTCATGAAGTTCCTTATGCATAGGTGTGAGAAAATCATTTACCGTCATTTTCCTTCTCAGCCTGTTGCTGGGCTGTTGAAAGCATACCGCAAGCAGCAAAAATATCTTCACCTCTTGAGGCTCTGATAGTAGCGAACAAGCCATGCTGGGTAAGATAATCCCTGAAAGCAATCATCGAATCCATATCTGTTCCCTCAAGATCAACATCAGGAATGGCATGAAAACGTATAAGGTTCATACGACAGTCGAGACCTCTCAATATTTTTACAAGTTCTTTGGCATATATCAAAGAATCATTCACTCCCTTGAATACAATGTATTCGAAAGAAAGACGTCTCTGCTTGCTGAAATCATAACGGCGGAGAATCTCAATCATCTCAGTTATTGAAAAAGCTTTTTCGGCAGGCATCAGTTCACGACGCTGGGCAGGAAATGGAGAATGAAGGCTTATAGCCAGATGGCAGTCACTTTCTTCAAGGAAACGCTCAAGTCCCTTCCTTAACCCTACAGAAGATACAGTTATACGCTTGGGACTCCATGCATATCCGTAGTCAGCTGTAAGTATCTCAAGGGCACGCAATACTTCATCAAGGTTGTCGAACGGCTCGCCCATACCCATAAATACAACATTGGTCAGGGTATCTCTCTCCGGTATAGAATAAATCTGATTAAGTATCTGGGCTGCAGTCAGACTTGTGGTATAGCCTTGTTTTCCAGTCATACAGAACTTACAGTTCATCTTACAGCCAACCTGAGATGAAACGCATAATGTAGCACGGTCTTCGTCTGGTATATAAACCGATTCTATATAATCATTATCGGGAGTACGGAAAAGATATTTCACGGTTCCGTCTACTGACCGCATTTCATGTACCGGCGCAGAAGCTCCCACTTCATAAAACTGACTGAGTAACTCACGGTTCTTCAACGAAAGATTTGTCATCTCTTCCACCGAAGATACCTTTTTCTCATACAGCCATGATGCTATCTGTTTGGCTGTAAACTTTGGCATGCCCAAGTCAAGTACAATTGACTTAAGCTCTTCCATGGTCTTGCCCAATAGAGGAGTTTTTATATTCGTCATCGTTCAAATCTTAATATTAAGCGTACAAAGTTAACTAAAAATTGACATATTCCCCTATTTAGTAAACATAAAAAATAAATTGTAACAGTTTTAGACTTATATAGAATACTTTGTAAAGTATAAATTACCTACGATATAGAATTTATCCAATCAGTAGTCGTACGATTATAATAGGACAAGCGTACGACTTAAGTGAGACGAGCGTACGACTTAAGTGAGACGAGCGTACGACTTAAATGGGACGAGCGTACGATATAAGTCGCACAGTATTATATATTAGATACTGACTGAAACATAATAATATCAATCATAAAAAAAGACATATTCTGCCTTTTAAGAATCGAAGCAGAATATGTCTCATATTTAAATTCACTGACGACACAAGAAGAAATCCTATGTCCAATAAATCTGTCAAGCTATTACTTAATTGAATAATAATACGAATCTATCCAATTTGAAAATGGTTTCCACTTCAAAAGAATCTTCTCGAAAACGAATATACCTACAAGTGCACATAATATACCCAAAGTGACATCAATAATATAATGATGACCAGAATAAACCGCAGTCCACCATATTCCAACCATTATAACCGCAAACAGCGCTATAAGCAGCTTGTTCGACTTAGATACAATAGCATAATATAATGCCACTACCATATAGGCAGAATGAAGTGATGGAATAGCAGCAAATACATTCGCATTTCTACCATAAATAGAATCAAAAACAGATATTCCCAACAGCTCGTCAAAACGGCCGAGTCCCGCTACATTTCCTGGAGTATTGAGCACAACATCGAATCCATAGTTCATAGGATACCATGGCGGTGCTGCCGGATGAATATAATAACCTGCAAATCCTATCAGATTAACAAACAGGAAGACCAGAGAGAATCTGAGATAATCCATTCGCTTACCCGAGATATAAAGCCAAATGCCAAAGGCTATAGGAACAGGTACCCAACACAAATAAAATATTCCGGCAAAAAAATCGGCTATCTTATTATGGAATATGGCAAAATATTCATTTGGAGTAAGCAAGCTGCCATTATACATAATACCAAAAAGATTTTTCTCAGCTTCATAGACTCCTCTTACATCTATTGGGTTGACCTCATAATTGGGATATATACGCATCCAGTCGTATGAAATACCAAATATTATAAAAGGTATAAGAGCAACAGACAACTTGCGTGTACTTTTTCCCATGAAGAAAAGAAGCAGAAAAATACCACACATAAGGAAATGCTCGCTTCTAAGTCCCACAAAAAGGACATTGACAAGCAGGAACACCACAACACAAAGCAATACTATAACAGACTGCTTTAATGTAGGCAAAGAAAATATTTTGTTCATTTTGATTTCAACTGTTTTTTACAATGCATAATGCGCACATAGGCAGTCCAGTTGGCAAGAACAGCAATGACTATCTGAGGAACAATAACAAAGTATAAAGCATCGAATGCTTCGCAATCCTGAAAAATGCCACAAAGTATTGCTCCCAAAGCTGTAACTACAACTCTTTCAGGACGCTGCATAAGTCCCACCTTACATTCAATACCTAGCCCCTCAGCTCTGGCACGAACGTAACTTACCATAAGTGAGCCTATAAGCGAACATAATGTTATTATGGAACCCCATAAATTACCTTGGAGCAATAAAAAATAATTAATGCCACAAAGGGTAAAAAGTTCACTATAACGGTCGAGTACCGAATCATAAAGAGCACCAAACACACTCGACATTTTTCCTACTCGTGCCACACGTCCGTCCATCATGTCAAACAATCCGGCAAAAAGAACGAGTCCACCAGCCCAACCGGCAATGGTCAAAGCCAAAGCACGCTCCTGGAGTCCGGCCCAAATAAACATTACTGCTGCCACAATGTTAAGAAGCAAACCTACTGTTGTAATAATGTTAGGAGTGATACCTACTTTTATCATTCCGTTTACCAATGGATTTATAATCTTATAAATCAATTGCTGTAACCAATCACGATAATGCATTTTTATTTGTTTTTAGTTTTATTATTTTATTAGTTCATTTTATTTAATCTGCCTTATTTACTAAACTGTCTGTTTCTGCTCTTCCTCTGTATACATACATTTTCTGAAGAGGATAATTCCAAAACACAGCAATTATTACCGCCACAACTACTTTTGAAAAAATGAAAACATTATCAGACCTGAATTCATGGAAGCTGAATGTAGAGACAAAAGACCACAAGCCCTTATTAAAGAAATATGTGCCGAATGTATTCAACATCATACTGCCAAACCATACAATAAGATATTTTATAGCTACATACTTTTTCTTGCATCCCTGTGGTTGAAATACCCATCGGTAATTCATTATACAGTTTGTAATTCCACCTACTACAGCGCCGAGTGCCACTATATAAATATATTGCAGACCGGTAACAGCCAGAAGTACCAATGTTGTCATAAAGTCAATCCCTGTAGCTATCTGGGCTGTCAGCTGAGCCTTGACAAAACGCATAAGTCTGAATTTTCTTGTATTTATCTTATTATCAGCCATTTTTAATATCAACATACGAAATACTGAAGAACAAGAATAATAATACAACTATATATACCGGCCAGGATATCATCCATCATAACTCCTACACCTCCCCTGAAGTTTTCCATTCTGCGGATGCCCAACGGCTTAAAAATATCCAGCAAACGGAATAAGGCAAAAGCTACGAGTCCATAAACATAATCACCAGCTGCAACCGGCAAAAGTGCAATCCAGACTCCTACCACTTCGTCTATTACCACTCTTGAAGGATCTTCACCCCAGAATTCCTCCAACTTATCGGTTGCCCATATTCCGGCAATGGTACTTAATAAGATTAAAGATACCAGTGTTACAAACAGTACCGTACCGGAAACAAAATAAGATATTACCAACCATATTATTGTAGCCAACAACGCGCCTGCTGTTCCCGGTGCCCATGGCGACAATCCGGAATAAAGAGCTGTTCCTATAATAACAGGTAATATCTTCGGTTTTCTTTCCATAAACTAATAATCAATATTCTAAAGATGTTATTTCTATACAAATCGACTAAAATTCCGGCAAAATTAGCAATATTTTCCGGGAATGTATTTTCATATAATGATTTTTCACAATAGTTTAATTATATAATTATTAATATTGAAGTTTATACACACTTTCAATAATCATCTTTTTAATTTGTTCTGATTATTTCCAATCTATTAACATGTCTTTTTGTAAGTGATAATTTCAACATCTAATTAGACAGTTACTATGAGACAGTTGACATGTTAAATTCAATTAGTTTTAAGCATATATGTTTACTCCATTTTTTTAACTTTAATAGTTTTGCAAAGTATCTATTAATACGCAAAATGTCCTAAAATTCCATATTATCCAATAACAAGAAAAATAGAATATTTACAGAGAAAAACAGAACACTTGCATCTCAAAAAGAATTACTTCATTTGCATGCATAAAAAAGCACATATTATTAAATTTTATAAACGGAATTATTCAAACATGGAAATTGACAAGTATATTGATGAAAAGATTATAGCTTATCATGACGATAGGATTATATTGATAAATCAGATAAACGAAGTAAAAACATACACTTCATCCCCAATAAAAGCGGAATGGTATATAGTAATTTTATGTACTGATGGTAAGGCATCAATCAGCATAAACAATAATATGTACACAATATCGAAAAATGATTTGCTGATATGTCACCCTCAAAGTATACTTGAGCATGGGATGGTAAATATGAATTTCAGTTGTTGCGGTTTCTGCCTGTCACCTGAATACATTAAACAAATTTTCGTTATATCAAACAACAATTGGAACGCGAAGGTTTTCATCGAAGAAAATCCTATAATACCACTCGACAAGGACGAAAACAATCTGTTTCTTCAGTATTATCACCTCATTAAATCAAAACTTGAGTCAAAGCCACACCAGCATCAGAAAGAATTGATTGATGCTCTGCTGATAGCTTTTATGTATGAGTTTCACGACTCTATGCAGAAACATGTAAAAATAAATCCGCCGAAATTCAATTCTGCCGATAATCTGTTCTCTTCTTTCATAGACATACTTACCAACTCATACCCCAAAGAAAGATCTGTATCCTACTATGCCGAAAAACTTTTCGTCACTCCTAAATACTTATCGTCCATTTGTAAAGATATTTGCGGAGATACAGCATCTGACATAATAAAACAGTATGTTAAGCGCGATATAGAATTTTTACTTAAATGTCCCAACAAAAGTATTAAGGAGATTGCAAATGAACTTAACTTCGGTAATCTTTCTTTTTTCGGGAAATATGTAAAAAGGAACTTCGGTGTATCACCTAAAGAGTTCAGAGAAAACATTACAAGCAACATAAAGAATGTATAGTTGAAACCAATTTAGTGAATAAAGTTTGGAAGCTGAAAAGTATTTCTTAAATTTGTTGTAATTTATATAACCGCTATTATGAATGGTATTTTATGTACTTATTCAATAATAAATCATCAATTTCACAAATATGAACAGAAGTATTACCTGCTTCCTTACTTTTACGGAAGATAAATTATCGGACAACAGTCTTGAGCAGTTTTCTCAGTGCAAGGACATTGTAAAAATAATCAGATTACAAAGGAATGATAATATAAATTCTTCAGAAACACTTCAGAAAATAGCTGGACTGTGCGATACTGAAAATCTTCTCATCTGTACCAAGCCAGATTCCATAAAATTGGGATTCAAAGGTATTGAAAGAATGGCCGATTATTTATGGCCGGCAAATACCGGAATGGCTTATTCCGATCATTATAAGATAAAAGATGGAATATGTGTACCTCATCCGCTAACCGACTATCAGACTGGAAGTGTGAGAGATGATTTTGACTTTGGCTCTCTTATTATATTCAGAACTGCATTGTTTCAGAAAGCTTTGAAGTTACTTAAGAGTCAGAAGATATATAAGTATTCGGCAATGTATGCTTTGCGGCTTGCTATTTCAAGAATCTCCGAAATTGTTCATATAAACGAATTCCTTTATACAGAGAAAGAAACAGATTTAAGATTATCGGGCGAAAAACAGTTCGATTATGTAGACCCTCGCAACAGAGAAGTACAGATTGAAAGAGAGGAAGCTTTCACATGCCATCTGAAGGCTATTGGAGCATATCTTTCACAACGTACAAAAACTATAGACATAAACGAAGAGTATTTTGAATATGAGGCGTCTGTTATTATTCCTGTCAGGAACAGAGCCAGAACTATAGGGGATGCTATCAAATCTGTCTTATCGCAGAAAACAGATTTCAGGTTCAATCTTATTATTGTTGATAATCACTCTGATGATGGTACTACTGAAATAATAAGGGAATATTCCCAAAAGACTTCATTGCCGGAAGTAACAGACATTAACCAATATACCATTCCTATAATTCATATAATACCCGAACGTGGTGATCTCGGAATAGGTGGTTGCTGGAATCTGGCTGTAGACCATGAATTATGCGGAAGATTTGCTGTGCAACTCGACAGTGATGACATATATAGCAACGAAAACACACTACAGACTATTGTACGTAAATTTCATGAGGATAAATGTGCTATGGTAGTAGGGACATATAAGATGACAAATTTCAATCTTGAGACATTACCTCCTGGTATAATAGATCATAAAGAATGGACCGATACCAACGGACATAACAATGCCTTGCGTATAAATGGTCTGGGAGCCCCACGTGCTTTCTATACTCCTTTATTACGGAAAACAAGAGTTCCGAATACAAGCTATGGTGAGGATTATGCCTTAGGACTGGCTTTCTCAAGAGAATATAAAATTGGCAGAATATATGATGTCTTATATCTGTGCAGACGATGGGAAGGCAATTCTGACGCAGCTCTCAGTGTTGAGAAAATAAATAAGAACAATACTTATAAAGATAGTCTGAGAAGCCTGGAAATAAAAATCAGACAATTTATGAAAGAAGATTTTGTGTCATCACAACTTATCAAATGGGAACTCTGCAAAAAGAATCATGAAGCTTTGGATAATCTTAAAATCAAGGAATTCATAATAGGAGAAAATATAATAAAAGTACAATATAATCCTGCAAGAGCTGTTTCTACAATGGCAAAACTCGACAAGGAATCGATTGAAGCAAGACCGTGTTTTCTCTGCTTGAACAACAAGCCTGCCGAGCAGGATTCATTCTCTATAGATGTGGGTATGAAATTCAGTATACGAGTCAATCCATATCCTATACTGCCTGCCCACCTTACAATTTCGTCGGAAGAACATATTCCTCAAGTTTTTTCTGATAAGCTGGATTTGCAGTTGCCAGGAAAAATACTCAATAAAATTGAAAAATACATAGGCAAAGGATATGCCTTATTCTATAATGGCGCAAAATGTGGTGCATCTGCCCCTGACCACTTTCATTTTCAGGCAGCACCTAAAAGGTTTATTCCACTGATATCACAATGGGACAGGCTTTTTGGTAGTGCAATCCCAGATTATCAGGAAATGCTAATCGATGGAAATACATGTAAAGGATATCAAATAAACGATTATCTGTGTCCGGTCAAGGTCTTTACTTCACCTTCGGGATATCTCGGAAATAAAATAGTGGGTATTTACCTAAATTCACTGCCTAAACACGACGGTGAGCCTGAACCAAGATTTAATATGTTTGCGTGGAAAGACAGTAATAATACGCTGATTGTAGCTTTTCTTCCACGTACAGAACACAGGCCGTCATGCTTCTATCAGGAAGGAGAAAGTCAGATTATGGTAAGTCCTGGAGCTCTTGATATGGGAGGAATCTTAGTTGTGCCACGGGAAGAGGATTTCAATAAGATCAAAGAAACTGATATAGTAAGAATCTTTGATGAGGTTTCACTGAAATAGATAAGCATAAAATGAAAATACCTGAAATTAATGTAGGAATTTTAACTTCCGGAAAAATATCATTTACTCTTAACGGGAATTTTGTAACTTCCGATGGAGATTTAGTTACAGGAGACTTTAATGTAACTGATATTGACAACCATAAGACCGGCCTTCTGTTTACTCCCACAGACGGTTCATGCAGCTTTACTCTGCATAATGTAACCATTGGTATCAGTTATCATTGGGAAAGAACAGAATCACAAACATTTACAGGGCAACTTAAAATAATACATAATGAAGATAATTCGGCACTCATTGCCATAAATATTCTTCCATTGGAAGATTATCTTGTAAGTGTAATATCATCTGAGATGAAGGCAACATCGTCATCCGAATTTCTAAAGGCTCATGCTGTAATATCAAGAAGCTGGATTCTTGCCCAGATAAAGAAGCACAAAGAAATAGGACATAGATGCAACAATAGTAATGAAAAGAAATCAGATCTTAAATGGTACGACCGTGAAGACCATCTGCTATTTGATGTTTGTGCAGACGATCATTGCCAGAGATATCAAGGAATTACACGGGCAAGCAATCCTTCTGTTGCCGCTGCAATCAAGGAAACATCGGGAATGATACTGATGTACGAAAATGAGATTTGTGATGCGAGATTCTCCAAATGTTGTGGAGGTGTTACTGAGATTTTCAGTTCATGCTGGGAAGATAAGGATTATCCTTACTTAAGCAGTATAGCTGATACAGAAGAGATAAGAAAAGAAGGTTCGCATGGGAATTTTACAGCAGACCTGACTTTGGAAAAAAATGCTGAACTATGGATAAGGTCTGTTCCCGAATCGTTCTGCAATACAGATGATGACAGAATACTGGAACAGATATTAAACAACTACGACAGGGAAACCAAGAATTTCTACAGATGGAAGGTAGAATATTCTCAAAGCAAGCTTTCTGAAATTATTCATAGAAAAACAGGTACCGACTTTGGAGACATAATGGATATAATACCGTTAAGAAGAGGCAGGTCTGGTAGAATTATAGAACTTAAGATTATTGGTTCCAAGACTTCAAAAATTATAGGTAAGGAATTAGAAATCAGACGTACATTGTCTGACACTCATTTGTATAGCTCGGCTTTCGTTATTGATAAAGAGGATACTGGCATTAACAATATTCCAAATAAATTTGTCATTACTGGAGCAGGCTGGGGTCATGGTGTAGGATTGTGTCAGATTGGTGCAGCCGTTATGGGAGAGAAGGGATATGATTTCAAACAGATTCTCTTACACTATTACAAAGGAGCAAAGATTATGAAAGTTTATTGATAATAAGTAAAGCTGGGAGTTTTAACAGCTCACCAGCTTACTGGTTGTATTTTTTTATATACCTGTTTATATAACTGATTATTTTAATGTAAAATGAATATTATGAAAACACGTTCCCCATGGTTGTGGGTGCCTTCTTTATATTTTGCTGAAGGTATGCCCTATGTGGCCGTTATGATAATATCTTTAGTAATGTATAAAAGAATGGGGATATCGAATACGGAAGTGGCACTCTACACCAGTTGGCTTAACTTACCTTGGGTAATAAAGCCACTTTGGAGCCCGTTTGTTGATCTTATAAAGACTAAAAGAACCTGGATTATATCCATGCAATTACTTATAGGAGCCGGACTGGCAGGAGTTGCATTTACAATTCCAACCGACTGTTTTTTTCAGATAACCCTGTCGCTATTCTGGTTGCTGGCTTTCAGTTCTGCTACTCACGACATAGCAGCTGACGGATTCTATATGTTGGGACTTACATCACACCAGCAAGCACTGTTTGTGGGTATAAGAAGTACTTTTTATCGTATGGCTACCATCACCGGACAAGGTTTACTTATTATGCTTGCCGGTTATCTGGAAAACAAATTTTCTGATATAAGCAAAGCATGGAGTCTTACATTTTATGTCATGTCCGGACTGTTTATAGGACTTTGGCTATATCACAAATTTGTGTTGCCTAAAGTGGAGGAAGATAAATCAGGTTTATGCACCGGCTGCGATTCTGAGAATCATAATAACACATTTTATCTTCTTAAATCCGTTTTCTCTACCTTCAGGTCTTTCTTTAATAAAAAGAATTCATGCATAGCAATACTTTTTATGCTATTATACAGGCTTCCTGAAGCACAACTTGCAAAAATGAGTATACCTTTCATGCTCGACCCAGTCGGCAGCGGAGGCTTGGGAATGACAACAGAGCAAATAGGTTTTACTCAAGGTACAGTGGGGATTATTGGTCTCACAATAGGTGGTATATTGGGAGGAATGGTTGTAGCACGCAACGGACTAAAAAAATGGTTATGGCCTATGGTATGGGCTATTTCCATACCTGATATAGTATATGTATATCTAAGTTATTTTCAGGATTCAGGACTTGCAGTAATAAATTTCTGTGTCTTCTTAGAGCAGTTTGGATATGGTTTCGGATTTACGGCTTATATGTTGTTTCTCATTTATTATTCAGACGGAGAAAGCAAGACTGCACATTATGCAATATGCACGGCATTTATGGCTTTGGGAATGATGCTGCCTGGAATGGTGGCCGGATGGCTACAGGAAATCATGGGATACAGAATGTTCTTCATATGGATTATGTTATGTACGTCTGCTACTTTTGCCGTGACTTCGCTTATAAGAATAGATAATGATTTCGGTAAAAAATAACTGTTGATGATATCATGTAAAAATAAAGGTCCGGACAACAGACTGGAGTATTTTCCAACTGTTATCCGGACTTTTATATTGCATTATATTTTATGCTATGCTAATGTAAGTATCAGAAGCTGTGCTGTCAGAACTCGCAGGAACATTGTCAGAGGATATACGGTAGCATAACCTACTGCAGGAGCATCACAAGAGGTCTGATCGTTTGAGTATGCCAATGCAGGCGGATTTGTGGTAGCACCCGAAAGTACACCTATCAGAGTATAATAGTTGAGCTTGAATGCATATCTTCCCACCAATCCTGCAATAATCAAAGGAAGGATGGTAATAATAACACCATATCCTATCCATACGTATCCTCCGTGGTGGACTATAGTATCAACGAATCCTGCTCCGGCTCCTAATCCCACACAGGCAAGGAACAACGATAAACCTATTTCTCTAACCATAAGATTTGCACTCATTGTAGTATAAGTTATCAACTTGTATTGTGGGCCGAAACGACTTATCAGAATAGATACTATAAGCGGACCTCCTGCCAGTCCCAACTTAACCGGCTGAGGTATTCCTGGGAATACAAACGGAATACTTCCGAGAATACATCCCAATGCAATACCAAGGAAAATAGGTATCAGGTTAGGATGATTGAGTTGCTTAAGAGAATTACCGAGAACTTTTTCAGCCTGTCCCACGGCAAGTTCGTTACCAACAATCATGACACGGTCGCCTACTTGCAACTGCAAGTTTGGAGATGCAACCAGGTCTACACCCGAACGGTTAACCCTTATTACATTTGCTCCGAAACTGTTTCTTATCTTAAGTTGTGACAACATCTTACCGTTTACTTCCGAACGTGTAATTACCACACTGCGTGTTACAAGATCTGTTTCTTCGCTCTCCCAGTTCATTTCCGACTGACATCCGAGGAATGCAGTAATTGCATCAATATCTATAGGAGCAGAAGTAAGAAGTATCTTATCGTTAAGTTTTAATACTGTATCTGCCCCGGCCATCTCAATCTGTCCGCTATCTGCATGATAAATATGAGATACAACAAAATATCTCTTAACAAGTGGGTGTATTTCACGAAGTTGTTTTCCTATTACAGATTCATTATGAATTTCTATAGTTACAGGACGAACGGTAAGTTCCTGAAGATGACCAGAACCACGCTTTGCATCAGACTCTTCTGTATCGAGATTGACACGAAGTATGTATCTTAATCCCCAAAGAGAGAGTATACAGCCAATAACACCCAGTGGATAGGCAACAGCATAACCAAGGGCTATTTCAGGTGCATCAACCCCATTAAAATCACTATTTGCCTGTTGTGCAGCTCCCAAACCAGGAGTATTGGTAACAGCTCCTGAAAGGATACCTACCATGGTCGTGATTGGTACACCTGATATTAAATGAAGAACTATAGCAAGAATTACTCCCGAAAAAACAACAGTCATGGCCACCATATTAAGGGTAAGACCACCTTTCTTGAATGCAGAAAAAAATCCGGGACCAACCTGAAGACCTATTGAATAAACAAAAAGTATAAGTCCGAATTCTTTCAGGAAATGCAACAGATGTTCGTCGAGATTCATATTAAAATGACCGAATATGATACCCACAAACAATATCCAAGTAATACCTAACGATACTCCGGCAACTTTAACTTTCCCAAGTGCTATACCTATCGTTATTACAATAGATAAAATAAGTACGGAGTGTGCTACTCCTCCTCCCCATAAATTGGGATAACCCATAAACAGGTTTTCAATTAATTCCATAATTACTGTTTTTTATTGTATTAAATGTTTTTAAATTTCGGTATATATGTTTTTCAGGTCTGTTTGACCAAATATCTGAATATCCGGCCAACGGGATGCAAAGTTAATATCATTATTTAAAATAAGATAACATTCCTATTACGAAAATATGTGTTATCTTTGATTTCTATTAGATAATAAAGTATATTAATCTTTTTTTCTTGTGTAACTGAAGTTGGTATTATTATATCTACAGTATACAGTTACCCGACCTATTAATAACTATTTTATAACGATTAAAACAATAACAACATGAAACTTAAACAATTTTATTTTATCACTGCCATGACTGCATTTACTTCTATCGCTTCACTTAGCCTTTCTTCATGTAGCGATGACAGTTATGCTCCGGTTACAATTGTGAGTGTTACAGATAATAATATATTTCATTCGGAAAACGTAATAACCATAAATGCATTCAGCAACGGACTGGAATTTAAAATAAAAGGCGGAAGCGGAGTTTATGTTATACATAATAACAGCAGTGAAATCATCGATTTCAGATATGACGGCAGCACTCTGAGAATTATGCCGGTTAGTATAGGTAAAGGATCTTTGGTTATCTCTGATAATGCCGGAAACAGCAGTATAATAAATGTTGAGGTAAAGAATAAAGCCAATACATTTAATGTAACTGGCATTGAGGCTGATGCATACGGGCTTGACCTTACAATGAGGCAAATTGAGAATATTAAACCTCAAATCCGCAACTAAGCTCTTCAGCGTCCTTCTTGCGTCTAAACGTCCTCTC
>artificially_reared_2__coassemble_46_pt1 | contig 93386 bp, 74 predicted proteins | sample artificially_reared_2__metabat2_high_PE_035 | metagenome-assembled genome bin artificially_reared_2 | reverse complement strand
TGTATATTTCATGCTTATTCTGATTATGTAATTATTGGGAAGTATCGGTAATTATTTGGAGTCATCTGGAATATATCAAAGGATATTCCACGTTATGGCTTGTTTCATACTTGTCGGTGAAATTTAGTCCTTCGGCATACTGCGATGCTATCTGGCAGAAAAACAGAATTTTGTCGTCAGTGCTCAGTTTCTTATGATAATTATAGCTCATTACAAACTTAAACAGGTGACTGCTTGATGCCGAGAAAGCATTATAAATTTCCTGTAAGTTTATCTGGTCAAGAACTTCACCTTCTGTTTTCATATATTCCTGAGGTATAGCATCGGCCATATTCTTCGGACCTTTAGCCAGGTTCTTCCTTTTTGATATGATTTTTCTTATTATCTCCAACGCCACTGCAGAAGTACGCAGATTATCTACCGAAAGTTTTATTCTGTAATTGGTCTGAGGCTCCATCCACACTGGATTTCTCATACTGACAACCTGACGTATATCAGTTTTTTCGTCTAAAAGGAACTGGTCACGGAGGTATTTCAAACGGCGGACTTTCTCGAATATCCTGTTCTGATAAGCTATAAGATTCAGGTAATGAATAATCTGCTTCTCTATCTCAATGAGATTATGATAGGAATCATTAAGCTGAAGCTTCACATCATTCACCGCTATACGCATTTGAGTGTCCATGGCAACTCTGAAAAAGACAGGTTGAGTGTTGTCTATTATATCTTCACTCCTGTTGATGAGAAGTGCTATGTTCTTACGTTTTTCATCAAGATTCTTCAATTTTGAGAGCTTTACACGATAGTTTGGTTCGTTCTTGTAAGTATTGTCAATGTTGCGTTTCAAGTCTATTACATTACGCACTGTTATCATTGCAATATTTTTCAGACACCTTCTTACTTCTTTATGATAATTATATTTCCGCTGCTCATTATCTTCTTTAAGATAATAATCAATATTCTCATTCAGTCGTCCCAGATAATCATCCACAAACGAAACATTTATATTCTCATTGACTTGTAAAACATCCTCGAAGAATTTAAGATACACATCCTCCATTTCAAGGAAATTTCCGCTATCTCTTATTATTCCGTAGTCAATAAGATATTTTATTCTTTCTTCTTTATATTCAGTAAGTTCGAGTGCATAATCATATTTCAAGGAAGTTGAAGCTCTTTTCTGAAACATCTGTTTCAACAAAAGTTTCTCTCTTTCAAGTACACGCAAAAGCTCATCAATAGATTTAAAGGTATTCATAGTTCAAGTATTATAAGAATTATTTCTGAAAAAATGGCTACGATTTTAGAGAATAAAATTTCAATACCAGTAATTCTTGATAAACCTTGGACTCTTCTCACCATACAGGTGTAAGTCCTCTCGCTCCATCCAATAGCGGATTGCCCAGAAACATCTTTCTGAGTAAGATTGCAACTAATTCTATATTCTTTAAATCTGTTACCTAATAGCCTTACAAGCTCAGACGTGGAGTATTCATAGAAATATACCATATAAAACGTATTTATGTATCATTATAATGATAGTTATATATATTTACAAGTATTAAACTTCACTATTATGAAAATTATAAATACAAATCTATGTAATTTCTGAGAATAAAGCTAATTTTTCTTACAAAACTTATCGCCAGATTACACTAACCGGTTATAAATCCTATATTTTATTTTTCCTATATTAAGCCTTGTAAGTCTCGTTACCACTAAAACAATTGGATATTTGATATTCTCTCCATTTCATTATAAAGGCAGAATCTGTTATAGTATTTTACTACTTATTATACAATAATATAAAATCTCTGACAATGGGGAAATATAATATACTCCATCAATGTCAGAGATTTTAATTTATTATCAAAATATATTTATATCTTTCAGAGAATTACTTCAAAGTAAAGTATCAAAGATAAAGCTCACATTCTTTACGATCAGTGCATGCCTTCTTGAGCATCATGTTTATGATAGCCAGGAGCAACCCATTCACCTTTCTTGCATGATGTGGACATACTTTGATGCATCGCATGCATGAGATACAGACTTTCTTGTTTACTTCTGCCGGATTGTTCTTGTCGATAGCACCTACTGGACATTTGGATGCACATAGACCACATCGGGTACATGCTTTTGTAACTTTAGGTACTACCCCGACATTTGCTGCTTTCCTGTATGGTCTGTTGCCGGGGATTTCAGGGGTGGAATAGTCATTTGCCTTCAGTTTATCACTTATCTTCTTTGCAAACTCTTTCAATATTCCGTAATCATCCTTATCAGGTCTGTTTGTGGCATATTTATGAGCTATTGAATGTTCAGCAATTGCTACAACAGCTCCTACAACAGAAAATCCGGCTTGCAGTACAATATCCTGAAGTTCCACTAAAGTATCCTCATAGGCTCGGTTGCCATACACGCAAACTAAAATTACTTTTGCACCATTGCCATGAATCTTTGCTATGCGTTCTGCGGCTGTGGAAGGTACACGTCCGCTATATGATGGAACAGCAATGATAGCCGTATCTTCATCTGTAAATGAGAATTTATGGAAATCCTCATTACAGTTTGACAAATCAATACATCTAATCTCCTGACACAATTCGGCAGCCAGGAAATCGGCTACTTTCTTTGTCCCACCTGTCGGACTGAAAACTATTTCATAAATGTTCATATCTTTTATCTCCTCTGTTTTGATTTTTATTCTGTATTTACTCAGCATACCCGGAAGTGATATAACATTTTTGGAATTAAAATAAATTCCTGAAGGTTATATCACATATCAGGAAGAAATATAATAAGTTTTTGGCGGTAATTCAATAATTTTCAATAATTTCAGAATCCACCTGCTTAAAACATCCCTTCTGGCCAAGTCACAGAGCTGTTTTGATGGAAACGCTGACAAAATATATTTTCCACAATGACCTTCTCATCATGGTCCATATTACCTTGGTACAACACTTTCTTTCATGAAATATCTTATAAATATACCTGACTTGCAGATTTTCCATCATTTACATAATATCCGATTAATTTACCGTAATTCCCACATTTGAAAGTTGCCCGTAAAATTAGTTAAAAATCAAATATTGACACTAATATAGTGGCAGGTATTTAATGAGAAAATTCAACTCCTACATCTTTATATGCTTCAGCCACCGTTCCCGTTTCAGCCATACAAGGAAAATAAGTCCGCGGAAACACAATTCAATGCACATGGCAAGCCAAACACCTTTCAGACCTAAAGTCGGGGCAAGCCAGGCAGCCAATGTGAGACGTACCGCCCAGATACTTATAAAGTTCATAAGGCACGGAACGAGGGTATCGGCAGCTCCGACAAAAACCCCGTATGCCACTATTGAAGCCGCAAACATAGGTTCGGCAAATGCCTCTATTCTCAAGGCCATCACACCCAGTTCCCGAATTTCTTCTACAGGAGTCATCAGGCCGATAATCTGAGGTGCAAGTATATACATAAGTATACCCATAATTCCCATTACAGCCATACCCATAAGCACAGTAATACGAGCAAAGCTACGGGTAAGACTAAGTCGCCTGGCACCTATGCTTTGACCGACAAGAGTTGTAGCCGCATCAGCTATTCCATACCCCGGCATGTAACAAAGACTTTCTGCCGTAATGGCAAAAGAATTGGCTGCTATGGCAAAAACCCCAATCGGAGCTACAATAACTGTTGTAAGTATTTGCGCCCCGCAAATCACTACATGTTCTATTCCCATAGGAAGACCTATGCCGAGTGCTTTTCTCAACGTTTCAACTTTTGGCCAGAAATTGCCTTCCCCACAGATAACTCTCAGTTTCTCGGAACGTGCCAGAAGATACCATAACAATACACCGGCTGCAACCGTTTCTGCGGCAGCAGTACCCAATGCCGCACCGCTAACACCAAGTCCGGCCCCGGGTATGGTAAGTTGTATCCCCGCAAAAGTGATTTCACGCTTTGGGAATATAAGAAAGAAATTGAATAAGACATCCAGTGCACACATTATGACTCCCATCAGACTGGGGATATGCATATTGCCGCTGCATCGCAACACTCCACTGGCAAGGAAATTCATTTGCAGGACTGGCAGAAAAAGAGCAAATATGAAAAAATAAGCGGATGCATCCCCTCTTATGGAGATATCGCCTCCTAACCATACAGGCAGGGCGGAACTGATTGCTGTTCCCAATACCGCAAGCAACAGACTGAAGACAAGTGTTGCAGTAAGCGACTGCCGTAAAACCATACGTGCTCCTTTCATATCGCCTGCCCCTATTCTGTGTGCCACCTGCACAGAAAAGCCGGTAGCGGCAGCTACACAAAGCCCCCAGAAAAGCCATGTAGTTGTCGATACCAGCCCGATAGAAGCAGATGACTCAGCACCGAGACTCCCCACCATAGCAGCATCGATATACTGCATGATAATGGACGACAATTGTGCGATGATGGCTGGAACACTGAGTTGCACAGTCAGACTTAACTGCTGTTTCAGTGTCATCGGCTTACCTTTTTGAATAAGGTCGAGCAAAATGCCGGTTTTCTTTTCCTTCAACATTTTGAGTCAGCAAAAACTTTAAATCTCTTCAAGGCATCCTGTAAAACCGGACGCGGGCAGGCTATATTCCAGCGCAAGAATCCTTCCCCTTCGGCTCCATACATGGTGCCGCTGTTGAGCCAGAGTCCGGTAGTTTCCAACAGACTGGCCTGCAAGGTATCAGACGGCTGATGAAGTGCCCTGCAGTCAGTCCAAACCAGATAAGTTCCTTCAAGTTTTGTTACGGGTATTTGAGGAAGGTAAGCATGGAAAAATTCACACATGTAGTCATAGTTGGCCTTAAGATAGTCAAGCAGTTCAAGGAGCCAGTCCTCACCTTCATTATAAGCGGCAATGGTAGCCTCTATGCCAAATGGGTTAACATCACACACCTCGTTGATATTGATGGCACGGTCTATTCTTTTACGTATGGTTTCATCGCGGGCTATAATGTTTGCTATCTGCAACCCTGCAATATTAAATGATTTGCTGGGTGATACACAGGTAACAGAATTCCACAAATGTTCCTCGCCGAGAGATGCATACGGTGTATATGTATGTCCGGGATAAACAAGTTCACAATGTATCTCATCCGAGATTACTTTCACATTATTCTGCATGCAAATCTCTCCTATTCTGCATAATTCCTCGCGGGTCCATACACGTCCAGCAGGGTTATGAGGGTTGCACAAAAGCATCAGTTTTACTCCCGGATTTTTTACTTTCCTTTCCAGATCATCAAAATCAATATGATATGTGCCATCCTCATATTTCAAAGGATTGGTAACGATATTACAGCCATTGTTACGGATAGATGAGAAGAAGCAGTTGTATACAGGAGTCTGTACAACTACACTGTCACCAGGTTCCGTGAGGGCCTTTATGACTGCAGATATAGCCGGAACTACACCGGAAGTGTATATCATCCATTCTTTGCTGACAGTCCACTTATGACGCCTTTCAAACCAGCGGATTACTGCTGTATAGTATTCATCGGGAACACGCACATATCCGAATATGCCATGATTCACACGTCTTGCCAGTGCTTCAGTAATTGCAGGTGCCGTACAAAAATCCATGTCGGCCACCCAAAGGGGAAGTACATCCTTGCCTTCTGGCATACTATCCCATTTATAAGAATTGGTTCCACGACGGGAAATAATTTTGTCAAAGTCGTATTTCATTGTACTTATTATATACTGGTAGGTTTATTTATATCAATCGGTTAGATCAATCAATTATATCAATCAGTTATATCAGTCTGTTAAAGTAATCGGTTATATCAGTCGGTAAAGCAAGTGCGTTCATCTCTAAGACGTATCTCACAGTCGGCAGGAGCCTTGATATTCTCATCAATGGTTATTGAACCGTACTCATCAGCTACAATACGTCCTGAAGTCGGGTTCTTGATGTTGGTTATTGCTCCGCGTATATCTGCCTGAAGGGTACTGTACTCAAATGCACGGTCACAGTCCGGTCCGAACGTACAGTTTTCCAATACAAGATCGTGGGCATAGCAAAGAGGTTGCTCACCGGTTATATGGCAGTTCACCAGACGTAGATTTTTAGAATGCCAACCAAGGTATTCACCGTTAAGTTCCGAATCATAAATAGTTACATTTTCCACCTCCCAGAAAGCATCCTTAGTGGTAATCCTGGCATTGTGAATCTCCACATTCTTCACATATTGGAAAACATACTTGCTGTCGCTTTCCAGTCCGTCCACATAAATGTCATTGCTGAACATGAACGGATATGTTCCCCCATGCAATTTAAGGTTCTTTACACGTATACCGTTGCAACGCCAGAACACTTCATCTGCATCATTCATTGTAACGTTTTCAATGTCTATTTCATTCATTTCGCGGAACATCTTCGGAGCGTCAATTACTGTATCTTTCATCTGCAGATGGTCGGAATACCACAAGGCCGAGCGTCCTCCAACATCGAAATAGCAACGTTCGATTTTGAAACCATGTACATGCCAGAAAGGATAATTCCCTTCAAAGCGACAATCTACTGCCTCTATGTTACTGCACTCCTTTATAGCCGATTCCCCGGCACGGATAATCACATTTTCCAAACGCAGATTATGTGACTCAAACAAAGGGCGTTCGCCCCCGAATTCTGAATTTCTTATAACTTTCATATAAAAATTATTTATATTTTTATTCTCCGATAACCCAATTACATGATTACAGCAGTTGCCACAATGTACCTGCCGACATATTGCAAAAGATTCTGAATCTTCCATTATATTTTCCATTATATCTTCCAGATAATCAAGTCTGCCATAATTCATCAGTTATCTGATACAAAGATAGAGAAGAACCCAATTTTGAACGGTATACAAATTCCGGATAATTATACCCCAATTATTGATACCGTTGCTAGGTCTCGAAGAGTATGATTTTTATTTGTAAGTCAAGAAACAGATACATATTTACCATAGTTAAAATGATATTACCGATGTTTATTCGTGTGTAACAAGTATATTATAAGTATCTGGATTTTATGGCTGCATCTATATTTTCGTTATATGAAATATCAATAGATTTGAGTTTGATACCTAAAGGATAATCCCAAGAACCAGTATGCATCATTAAAATAACCTTACGACTCAAGTCAGACGCCCGTACCACTTTAATCGGACGCCCGTACCACATTAATCGGAAACCCGTACCACTTAAGTCGGACGATTGTCCTATTATAATCGTACGCCATATTATTTTAATGAATTACTGACAGACATTATGATACGTACTTTCAGGACTTATTATTCATAAAAAATAGTATCTTTGTATTTGATAAGTGGATATATATAATAATAAATCAATATATGATACAAATTCTAGTAATAGATGATGAAGAACCTATCCGTAAATTATTAGCTCGGATAATAGAGTTGGAAGGTTATAAGGTATTTACAGCAAGTTGTTGCAGTGAAGCTCTGCAACAATTGCGCAAACAACAGTTCGAAGTCATTCTTTGTGATGTATTTTTACCTGACGGGAATGGCGTAGATTTTATTTTCGATATAAAAAAATATTCCAGTGATGCTGCAATTATATTACTAACTGCTCATGGAAATATTCAAGATGGAGTACAGGCTATTAAAAATGGGGCATTTGACTATATTACCAAGGGAGACGACAACCGCAAAATTATCCCTACAATAAACCGTGCAGTAGATGAAACTCTGAAAAAGAAAGGTAAAGAGCCGGCTTCCGTGACATACTCTTTTGACTCTATTGTAGGAAAATCAAAGGAACTTAAACAGGCCATAACTTTGGCACAGAAAGTTTCGGCAACAGATGCCGCTGTATTGCTAACCGGAGAAACCGGTACTGGAAAAGAGGTTTTTGCCCATGCTATCCATCAAGCCAGTCAAAGAGCCGCACAGCCGATTATAGATATAAATTGTTCCGCCTTTAGTAAAGATTTGTTGGAAAGCGAATTATTCGGGTATAAAGCCGGTGCTTTTACAGGTGCCTTGAAAGATAAAAAAGGATTATTTGAAGTTGCCAATCATGGAACTATTTTCTTAGATGAAATCGGGGAAATGGCTCACGATTTGCAGGCCAGGCTTTTGCGTGTTCTCGAAACAGGAGAGTATATTAAAATAGGTGATACCAAACCTACAAAAGTGGATGTCAGGATTATATCAGCTACAAACAGGGATTTAAAGAAGGAAATTGATAATGGCAACTTCCGCGAAGATTTATATTTCCGCCTATCCGTTTTTCAGATATGCTTGCCTCCTCTGAGGGACAGAAAAGATGATATTGAAAGTCTCTCATATATGTTCCTTGAAAAATTCGCCAATAAACTTAAGAAGAAAATTGTTGGAATAACTCCAGAAGTTCTTAATATATTAAAGAATGCAGAGTGGAAAGGGAATGTCAGAGAACTTAGGAATGTTATAGAAAGATGTTCTATTGTGTGCAATGAACAAATTACATTTGAGGATTTGCCTTTGGACTTACAAAGGCATAAATCGGAAGTATCACCTGCTAAAGACAGCTTTGAACTTGCTGAAATAGAACGAATGCATATTATTAAAGTGCTACAGTATACCAACGGAAATAAAACAGAGACTGCTCGTCTGCTAAAAATAGGACTGGCTACTCTTTACCGTAAGATTGAAGCATATAAAATAAGTGTGTAATTATAAAACAAACCGTTTATAAGCAGTTATATCTTGTGAGAAGATATCTGTGCTTATAAACGGTTTGTTTAAATAAAAATGAACAAAGAAGCAGAAATGAACAAAGTATTAGAGTTGAACAAAGTATTAGAGATGAGCGAAATATTATAAATGGGCAATGTAATAAAAATAAACGAAAAATTCTTATTATGATTTTAAGCGTAATGTAAAACAACTTCCTTTTCCTACTTCGCTTTCAACGGTTAATGTACCACCATGCGCTTCCACAAAATCCTTCGAGATAGATAACCCAAGTCCGCTTCCTTGAACTTTTGTTCCCGGTACACGGAAATAATGGTCAAAAATGCTCTGATGATAACGCGGATCTATGCCTTTTCCAAAATCACGCACATACATTTCTATATAATTGTCGTCTGTTTGGCGCACACCTATAATTATACGTCCGTTTTCAGGAGAATAACGAATTGCATTCGAAAGCAAATTAGTCAATACCCAGGCTATTTTCTCACTGTCAACAAATAGCTTTCCTATTTTATTTTCCGGATATTGTACTTCAATCTGTATGTTGAACTTTTCGGCCTGTACCCTATTGGCTTTAATTGCATAATCTATTAATTCAATTGGTTTTGTAATACGTGGCTTCAGTTGCAGTTTTCCAGACTCTACCTGAGTCATGTTAAGCAATTCGCCTGTTATGTTAAGCAAACGCTCACTGTTATCCTGAATACTTTGTGCCAATTCTTTTTGCTCATCGTTCAAGTCTCCTATTCGACTGTCTTCGAGCAATTGCAGACTCATCATGATTGCCGATATAGGAGTTTTAAGTTCGTGCGATATTGTAGAGATAAAAGTGGTCTTGGCCGAATCAAGTTCCTTGAACTCAGTGATATTTTTAAGCATAATTACATATCCTTCGTTTGTAGAACCGGAATTATTATTTCCGGGCTTATTATTTCCAGATTTATTAATTTGCATATATTTCATCTGAAAATAACTTTCCTTGTTATCGGCATATATTTTCAACGGTTCTGCTTTACCGACTTTGCTTTCGTTCTGCGAGTCCATGAGTTCACGTATGAGTCTTCTCAACAAATCGTTTCTCATTGAAATTTCCTGAGCCGGTTTCTGAAGGACTTCCTCACGCTTTAAGTTAAGTACATTCAAGGCTTCATCATTTATGAATAAAATGGTCAGTTCATTGTTTAATCCTATAATAGGTTCCTTTACACTATTAATGATGGTTTCCATATAATTTTTTGCGGCCTTGATTTGTGCCAGCGTACTTGAATGGTAGTCAGACAATCGTTTTGCCATTCTGTTGAAGTTTTCAGAAACCTCGGCAAACTCATGACTTTCAAGACTTAATCTGCAGTCATAATTATGATTGGCTATATCTTTAATTCCGTCAATAATTTTTTTGATGGGTTTATTAAAATAGGAAGGCAGAACTGCAAGCATGAAAATCCCTATTACAATGCAAAAACCTCCTATAGTTGAAATCCAAAGTAATGCACGTTGCAAGCCGGGACCGGCAGCAGGACTGTTGGGCTCTGTTGCTGTCAGTATTTGTAAGTTTACAATAGAGAGTGAAACAAGGAGTACTATCATAGCTACAAGTACTCCAATTACAAGGGTTAATTTGGTCTTTATATTCATAACACATTTTTTTATTGCGGAAAGATAATCAATTTTATATCCATATCAGAAAGTTTTTTAAGAAAATATCCATAACGGTGTATTTTTAGAATCTTCCACCAATTAAGAGTCGGTTGCCCGATACAAACTGTTGTTATATGCCGTTCATGACATACATCGATTATTGTCTGTATAATATCAGGGGAAGCTACCTGTATTAGTTCACCACCCAGTTCAGTTACCAGTTTGAAATGGTTTAACAGATGTCTCTGGGATGACAAATTTATCCTGTCGGGACTTTCTGAAGGAGTTTGCACATATAAAGCCATAAAATCGGTATTGTATCGTGAAGCAAGACGGGCTGTACGGCGTATTATATGTCTCGGCGTTTTTTCGTTACTGCTTATACATGCAAGGTACAATTCCCTGTGAATGGCTTTTTCTTCCGGAATTACTTCTGTTTCAACTTTCTTTTCAACTCTGAATGCGACTTCTTTAAGTGCAAGTTCCCTCAGTTGGAGAATGTTTTCTGTCTTGAAAAAATTATTGAGTGCAGTTTCTATCTTTTCCGCTCTGTAAATTTTGCCTGCTTTTAGGCGATTGATAAGTTCCTCAGCTGTAAGGTCTATGTTTACAACCTCATCTGCTTCTTCTAATACCTTATCGGGAATGCGTTCCTTCACTTCTATTCCGGCTATACCTTTGATTTCCTCATTCAGACTCTCAATATGTTGAATGTTAACTGCTGAAATTACATTAATACCTGCCTCTAAAAGATCCATTACGTCTTGCCACCGTTTTTCATTCCTGCTGCCGCTGATGTTGGTATGTGCGAGTTCGTCTACTATTACCAGTTCGGGATGTAACTGAAGGATGGCATCCAGGTCCATTTCTTCAAGTTCTTTTCCCTTATAGAATATCTTCTTACGCGGAATGACAGGCAATCCTTTTAGTTGTGATTCTGTACCTGCACGTCCATGTGTCTCAACATAACCTATTTGTACGTCAATTCCATTGTCCAGCATTTCATGAGCCTCTTGCAACATTTTATATGTTTTTCCCACACCGGCAATCATTCCGATATAGATTTTAAAGACTCCTCTGTGCGAGCGTTTTATAAGATTCAAGAAATGACGTACATTCTCTTCTTTATTTGTCATTATACTTATATATATATATTTATTAAGCACCAGAGTGCATGTTTAAATCTGTTTTGTTTTTTTATTAATATTCGGTCCAGAAACGCTTGTTAAATAAAAGCAGCACACCAAAAATTTCAAGTCGCCCTATAAGCATTAAAGCAGAAAGAATCCATTTTGCAGCATCTGGAAGTGAAGACCATGAATAAACAGGTCCAAAAGTTCCTAATCCAGGTCCGACATTACCTATTGCTGATATTACAGTGCTGAATGATTCGGTCAGACCAACTCCCAGACTCATCAGCAAAGTCCATCCAATGAATATACATACTAAGTATGTAACAAAAAATGTATATACTAATGCTGAAGTTTGAACAGAAACCTGGCTGTTATTTACGTGAACAGGCAAGACAGCTCTTGGATGCAACATCTGCTTAAACTGGTTCTTTATATTCTGAAACATAATTAACAAACGTAAATTTTTCACGCCACCACTGGTTGAACCTGTACAGCCACCGGATATCATGGCAAAAATGAGTAACATCCATGTAAATGGAGGCCAGAGATTATAATCGTCTGTAGCAAATCCACACGAAGTATGTACGGTAGCTACCTGAAATAAAGCTTTACGGAATGCTGTTTCAATATCGTAATAATCTGTTACAAATAATGAGAATGTTATTATAATTGTAAGAACCGCTACCGATGAAAGGAACCAATGCAGTTCACCATCCTTTAATAATTTCTTATATTGTCCGTTGAGAGCGAAATAATATAAAGAAAAATTAACGCCGGAGAGAATCATAAATATAGATATAACATATTCTGAATACGGAGAGTTCCAATAAGATATACTATCCTGCTTGGTTGAGAACCCACCGGTAGCCGTAGTAGCAAACGACTGGCACAATGAATCAAACAAATTCATTCCTCCCAACATCAATAATATAACTTCCACTAAAGTCAATCCGATATAAATAAGCCACAGATAGCGAGCCATAACTTTTATTTTTGGATGGATTTTATCATGAGTTACTCCTGTTGCCTCTGACAAAAAAAGTTGCTGGCTGCTGCCACTGAATAAAGGTAGCAATGCTATGGTAAACAGAACAATACCAAGACCTCCTATCCATTGAGTAAAACTACGCCAGAACAGTAATCCGTTTGGCAATGATTCAATATCATTTAATATTGTGGCTCCTGTAGTGGTAAATCCTGACATGGTTTCGAAAAATGCATCTGCAACAGAGGGTATATATCCACTTAAGTAGAAAGGCAACATTCCTGAAAGTGTAAATAACACCCAAGAAACACTTACTATACAGTATCCGTCACGTCTGGAAATATTGTTGCATTTACGATTGCCGGCAAGTACCATTATCCCTCCTACACCAATATTAATCAACATAGTCCAAATAAAATATATATAGCTATCCTCATGGTAAATAGCTGATACACCTGCACAGACTGCAAATAATCCGGCCTCAACTAAAATCAGAATTCCTAAAACATAAGAGACTGTTCTGAAATTAATCAGACTGTCTTTCTTTTTCTTGAATGACAACGAATTTGTTTGATAAAAATCTTCCATATATTATAACATCTTTTACTGATTTACAGACAAAATACATGCCACATAAACAAGCAAGATTGTAATATTATGATTTACAGCACATTACAATTACACATCTTTTATCTTGAAGCACTTTACCCTTCTCATTATGATAAACTTACAACTCCATAATGAGAAAGGTAACCACTGGAAGATTTTATTTAGATATAGTGGGATTGGCTTCTTCCAATGCTACATTGAGTTTTAAGACATTTATTTTTGCAGGGCCGAACATACCTAATAATGGTTTTTCTATCATCTTGTCAACAATAGCTTTAACATCCTGCTCACACATACCTCTGGCCTCTGCCACACGTCTTATCTGTACATACGCACACTGAGGTGTTATGTTGGGATCTAACCCAGAAGCACTTGCTGTGACCATTTCTGCCGGGACATCTTCGCGTTTCAAATACGAATGATGAACCAGGAACGAATCAATTCTTGCTTCTACTTCGGCAAGGTATTCTTTATTGGTAACACCCTTATTGCTGCCTGACGAACAAGTACCGTCGTATCCCGCACCGGCACATGATGGTCTGCCCCAGAAGAATATATCTTTTGTGAAAGCTTGTCCTACGTTTGCTACACCAACTACTTTTCCGTTGAGCTTTACTGTTTCTGCATTGCCTCCTTCACCTGGAGCAGCAAACTGAGCGAAAATCCATAATATCAATATATAACATACTGAAAAAAACGCACAAAACACGAAAGTGATTCTTATTGATTTTATTAAATTTTTCATAACCGTCTTTTTATATTTAAGTTGTTAGAAGAATAATCCTACAAATAAGTCTATGAGTTTGATACCTGCGAAAGGTGCAATAATTCCACCTGCACCATATATGAGAAGGTTTCTGCGAAGCAGTGCACTTGCACCTATAGGCTTGTATTCAACACCTTTTAGTGCCAGTGGTATAAGAACAGGTATTATTATTGCATTGAATATGACAGCCGAAAGGATTGCACTCTCAGGACTATGTAACCCCATGATATTAAGTGCAGCAAGCTGGGGGACTGAAACCATAAACAGTGCAGGAATTATAGCAAAGTACTTGGCCAGATCGTTTGCTATGGAGAATGTGGTAAGTGTACCGCGGGTCATAAGCAACTGTTTACCTATCTCCACAATCTCAATAAGCTTTGTAGGATCGTTGTCGAGGTCAACCATATTACCGGCTTCTTTAGCCGCCTGGGTACCACTGTTCATTGCCACTCCCACATTTGCCTGTGCAAGAGCCGGAGCATCGTTTGTTCCGTCACCCATCATGGCAACAAGCTTACCGGCTGCCTGTTCTTTTTTTATGTAATTCATCTTGTCTTCGGGTTTGGCTTCAGCAATAAAATCGTCTACACCGGCTTTTTCAGCGATATACTTTGCTGTAAGTGGATTGTCACCTGTAACCATTACTGTTTTTACACCCATCTTGCGCAAGCGTTCAAAACGTTCTTCTATACCGGGTTTGATAATGTCTTGCAACTCTATAACTCCTGCTATCTTCTTGTTTATGCATACTACAAGAGGGGTGCCGCCATTACCGGTAATCCGCTTGATGATTTTTTCTGTTTCTTCAGGAAATTCATTACCAGCCTCATTTACAATATTACGAATAGCTTCAAATGCGCCTTTTCTGATCTGAGTGCCATCTTTCAGATTTATTCCTGAGCATTTTGTCTCAGCCGTAAATTTGATCATATGGGCTCCTTCTGTATTCAGATTACGCATACGTAGTCCTTGTTCTCGTCCTAAGTCTATAATTGATTTTCCTTCGGGTGTATCATCGGAAACAGAAGACAGCATACAGGCTTCTATAAAACTACGTTTGTCGATGCCTTCAACAGGGAAAAAATCTGTAGCTTTACGGTTACCTATTGTTATGGTTCCGGTTTTGTCGAGAAGGAGTGTGTCTATATCACCGGCAGTTTCAACTGCTTTGCCCGATTTAGTAATTACGTTTGCACGCAACGCACGGTCCATTCCGGCTATACCGATTGCCGAAAGTAACCCTCCGATAGTAGTAGGTATCAAACATACAAAAAGTGAAAGGAATGCTGCAATGGTAATAACGGTGTGAGAATAGTCAGCCATAGGTTTAAGAGTAATACATACTACAAGGAATACCAACGTAAATACAGCTAAAAGAATAGTAAGCGCAATCTCATTCGGCGTTTTCTGACGACTTGCCCCTTCTACCAGCGCAATCATCTTATCAAGAAAACTTTCACCCGGCTGGGTTGTTACAACTACCTTTATATGGTCGGAAAGAACCTTAGTTCCACCTGTCACGGAGCTCTTGTCGCCTCCAGCTTCGCGAATTACAGGAGCTGATTCACCTGTAATGGCACTTTCATCTATTGATGCAAGTCCCTCTATTATTTCACCATCGGCTGGAATGACATCACCTGCTTCACATTCAAAAATATCCCCCTTTTTAAGTTGTGAACTGCTTACTGTCTTTATCTTGCCGTTTACAATAAGTTTAGCAGGTGTTTCTTCACGTGTCTTGCGCAAACTGTCTGCCTGAGCCTTACCACGGGCCTCTGCAATTGCTTCAGCAAAGTTGGCAAACAACAATGTGAGAAAAAGGATTATAAATACCAACATGTTATAAGCAAACGAGCCTTGTGATGTACTGAATGCTGAATATATCGTTACGAACAACATAATCAATGTTGAAACTTCAACGGTGAACATGATAGGGTTCTTTATCATTACTCTCGGATTCAGTTTTACGAATGACTGTTTCAGACTCTCTATAACCTGCTCCTTTTGAAACAGTGATGTATTTTGATTTTTAGTATTCATATCTTGATTTTTTTGTTTATTACAATGAAAAATGTTCGGCAATTGTACTCAAGGCCTGTGCTGGGAAAAATGACAAAGCTGCAACTATGAATATAACGGCGAATGTCATCACTCCGAAAGTTACTGTGTCTGTCTTAAGAGTTCCCGCGCTTTCAGGAATGTATTTCTTTTGTGCCAACATACCTGCTATAGCTACTTGTCCGATAATGGGTATGAATCGGCTCATTATTAACACGATACCGCATGAAACATTCCAGAACCATGTATTATCGCCAAGTCCCTCAAAGCCGGAACCATTATTGGCTGCACAAGAAGTAAATTCATATAACATTTCTCCAAGTCCGTGAAAACCGGGATTGTTCAGCCAGCCACCTTCACTTTCAACAAATGCTGGTGCGTGGACATAAAGATATGCTGCAAGAGCCGTACCTACAAGTATTAAAAATGGGTGAAGGAGTGCTACTATTGAAGCTATTTTCATTTCCTTAGCTTCAACTTTATGGCACATAAATTCCGGAGTACGTCCTACCATCAATCCACTTATGAATACTGCTATAATAATGAATGTAAAGTAGTTCATCCAACCTACACCAACACCACCGAACCATGTGTTTATTTGCATATTGAGCATTTCAACCATGCCGGAAAGAGGCATAGTAGAATCGTGCATGCCATTTACAGAACCGTTTGATGTAACTGTTGTAACAACGCTCCATAGACCTGTTGCACCTGCTCCAAAGCGGACCTCTTTACCTTCCATTGCTCCATTTTCCTGTGCTATGCCCAGAGCGTCAATTCTTGGGTTACCTCCCATTTCTTGAGAAACATTGATACATACACCTATCAGGAATGCAGCAAGCATTACACCGTATATACTATAACCTAATTTTTTACGGTTTACATAAAAGCCAAATGCCAATACCATTGACATGGGGAGAAGAAGTATTGAGCAACATTCAGCCATGTCAGACAGATATGTAGGATTTTCCAACGGATGTGAAGAGTTCGCACCATAATAGCCACCACCATTAGTTCCTAATTGTTTGATGGGAACAACAGCTGCAACGGGTCCCTGTGATATAATCTGGGAATTACCTTCAAGAGTGGTTATCTCCATTTTGCCATGAAAGCCCATAGGTATTCCTTGTGTTATGAGTATAAAACCAACTATAAGCGATAAAGGAAGAAGTATACGAGTGCAACTAAGCACAAAATATTTCCAGAAATTGCCTATGGTTTGGGTAGTTTTTTCGCCAAGAGCTTTCATGATACCAGCCATAGCGGCCATGCCTGTAGCTGCAGTAATAAATTGGAAAAGCATTATAACAAAAAGTTGTGTGAAATAAGTAAGGTTAGTTTCACCACTATAATGTTGTTCATTACAGTTTACCATAAAAGAGATACATGTATTGAAAGCCTGGTGTGCTGTCTGACCAATGTTTCCATCTGGATTCAAAGGAAGAAAACCTTGTAAAACGAGTAAAATCATACCCCATATAAACCAGAATGCATTTACTACAAGCAAAGCTCTCAAAAACTGTTTCCAGTTCATCTCTTCTTCCGGATTGATTCCTGAAAGCCGGAAGATTAAATTTTCTACCGGCTTCATGAAATCACTCCAAACCTTTTTACCTTTATAAACTTTTGCAATATATTTACCTAACGGATAGCTGAATATCACCATTAGAATAACTTGCGCTATAATACCTAATATTTCTGTATTCATATTTTAATTATTTTTGGGTAGACAGTTATTATCATTAATACTTTTATTATCATTAATACTTTGTAAATTCATTATTTAAAAATTTTCCGGTCTAACCAGTACATACAATAAATAGCCAAACATGATAAGGCCTACAATAAATAATACAGTGTACATAAATCTAATTCTCCTTTCGTTTTAAAGTTTCATTTTAAATGTTTTCAAACCAATCAATGCATTTATCGAATATCCAAAAGCAGCTCATGCCCAACAGCATGCAGACTACAAAACCAATAGTAAATAGTTCCATATTTTTTATGTTTAAAATTCATTTTTACTAATGCAACAGGTATGCCACAAAGGGAGCAAAAGATATAATCAACTGTATATTAGATAATTAAAACAATAAGTTGTATTCCAGACTATATTTAAACCTTCTCAATTTGATAAATTGATATTATTATTGTGATACGATAGGTCTATCCGAAATAAATAAGATGAAGGAAAATTCAGGAGTTGCCAGATTTTATGCAAAGCTCCAATATACATGAATAAAAATAAAAGGATACAGCAAGCAATATAAGAAACGTGAACTGGTATAAATGGATAACAAAAAATAAAGCCGTCCAAAAGTACTGACCATACTTTTGGGCGGCTTTATTTTTTGTTAACTTGTAAAGAAAAACTAATACATGTAATCAGTCGAGATATATTTAATGATATATTTAGAGGTTTATATCGATTAAATAAAACTTTCAGACAATAATCCAGAAGTTAGAACATCATCATAGACTTCATCTTACTAAAATATCTCAAGAAATTAACGGCAAATCAATCATATCATACCACAGATTTAAGAATTAATATTATATGAAAGATTATTTGCATGTTTTTGATATAGAATTGCATTATTCACGCAATGATAATACCTTAGAGGAACATAGTCAGCAAAGGAATACTGATTACAGAAAGCAGAGTTGTGAGGAAAGTACCTTCTGCCATAATAACCTCCCCTTTCTGATACTGGATACAGAACAAAGTACCATACGAAGCTACAGGCATAGCCGACAGTATTACATTAATATTAGCAATTGTCTCATCTACCTGGCAAAGATGCGAAAGATACAGAATAAGAAGCGGTACAATGATAAGACGCAAAGCCGACATCATATAGATAGCAGGATTACCTAACATGCGACGGATAGGAACCTGTGCAATTGACGAGCCGATAATGAGCAAGGCTGCGGGCACAGTTATATTTCCAAGCAAAATGAAAGGAGTGCTTATGACACGCGGTGGAACCCATCCTGATACAACTATAAGAATAGATAGGTATGATGCAATCATGGCCGGACAATAAAGTGTACGCCAGTCAAACTGCATTTTTCCCTGGCCCCCAGCTATAAACAGTGTTCCGAATACAAAGATAAGCAACGTACTTGGAAAATTAAGAATGCTGGCATAGAACACTGCACTCTGTCCGAAGATTGATGCCACTATAGGATATCCTATAAAGCCAACATTACCAAAGGCAAGCATAAAACTGTAAATACCACGGTCGGACAACTTAACTGGCATATATCTCGGCAGCAGAAAAGCAAGACCAATGAGAACCACATAAGTCGCAAAACCCACCAGAAGCAAAGGTAGTATAAGTTCCTTATCCGGAAGTGTATCTCCCATTACAGACGAAAGTATCAGACTTGGACATGTCACATTAATAACAAGTCCCGAAAGTTTACGGTCGAAATCAGCACCCATCATTCTTTTCTTATTCAGAAAATAGCCGATGATTACAAGAATGAACAGAATAATCATCTGTGTTACGATAGCATCCATTGTTTTTCTTTTTACCTTAAATTTTACCTATAATTCTATCTATAATTCTAACAATAATTCTAACTTAAATTCTACCAAAATAAATCACGCAAAGATACGCATTATCATATTCAGGTATTCATCATAATATTATTTTTTCCTGATTAAAGCCAACAGTTCTTTATAAAACATTTTATTTAGGTTTATATCAAAATTTGGTATAAAGCATAATATTACCGTGGTTAACCAGCCGATATGAATTTATGAACCTGCGAAATTCATTTGCATATAATTGACATAACATACAAGAACTTTGCTTATTATTTGTATCTTTGTTTTATAATGAGAAAGTAGCAAAACGGCAGATTTTGGTCTGTAATCAATTATAGGAACATAAAAATGTAATTATTTATGAAAAATTCAACTAAAACAATAAAAGTGGTGATTGGTGATATCACACGTCTTAATGTAGATGCTATAGTAAATGCAGCCAACAACAGTCTGTTGGGTGGAGGTGGTGTTGACGGTGCCATTCATAGAGCAGCCGGTAAAGAGCTTCTGGAAGAATGCCGTACACTTGGTGGTTGCCGTACCGGAGAAAGTAAAATGACAGATGCCTATAAACTTCCATGCAAGAAGATTATACACACAGTAGGTCCCGTCTGGCATGGTGGCAATAACAATGAAGCTGAGCTACTGGCATCATGCTATGATACAGCTATGACATTGGCAGAAAATAACAACCTTTCCAGTATCGCTTTTCCATGTATCAGTACAGGGGTATATAACTACCCACATGAAGAAGCAGCCAATATAGCACTAAATACAATTCTAAAACACGTGGAAAGCGGGAAATTCCAGAGCGAAGTTATTCTTTGCTGTTTTCTGAAGGAAGATGCAGAAATCTATGAAAGACTACTTAAAAATCTGGAATAAATGGATACATAAAAATTGAGAAAGCAAGACATGCACATTAAAAATATTTTGCAATTTGAAGGTATACATAATTTTAAGTATCCTGTATTTTACTACCGTGAATAGTTTTTATTTCTTATATCAAGGGTTACATCTATATAGCTGCGACGGCCATCAATATAATCGGCATACAAAGTTTCGGGATCTTTGCCTTTCAGTATACTGCACTTACCGCACGACTCACAGTCATGCAGGCATTTCCAGGCATCAAGTACAAAAGCCTGACGTTCTTCACGGGTTGACTGTTCTATAGGAGGAGGTGTCATAATCTATTATTCAATATGCAAAAATATCATTTTTAACCTATCAGGCGAAATATTTTTAATGTCTGTCTGCTTTCATTTAAGCAATATTCATACTTACACATCCAAGATTAAAGAATTTTACGCATAACAAAATTAGTAAGTTCAAGCTTTTTGGCTCTTTGTTTCTGCATCCTAACAATTTTATATCCATGTTTTTCGAAAAAAGTTCTTGCTGTAAGACTTACTTCCGATGTTATTTCACTGACTCCATATTGCCTGGCTATTTGCTCAACCTCAGACAGAAGCTGTGTTGCCACACCCTGTCCCTGACAATCTTTATGTACAAACATAGAATGAAGATGACCGTCTTTATTCATCGATGAAAACCCTGCAAGACAATTATGTCCGTCGAATGCACCGATAAACAGATTGCCGGCCATGAGTTCCCTCCATCGTTCAGGTTTATCTCCACACGAGGCCCAGTCTTCTACTTCCTCCCGGGTATAATCCCTGATATTTACATTCAATACTGTAGAATAGAACAAAGACAACATATCCTGAATATCTTGTTCTTCAAGCTTACGAATCTGAAACTGTGTCTTTTGTTTTTTAGTAGAATTACACTGATTGTCGGGTATATTTCTCTCCGGCTCAAAAGTCCGGTCAGTGTTTCTTGCATCTATAATATCCATGGGGTGAGTTTTTGGTATTTCCATAAAATATCTTTACTTGAATATTATTTTAAATATTTCATGGCATTCCTGCTTGCAGATGATATGCTCGGTTTCATATCCTGCGACAAGAATTCGAGGTTTGCCATCAGTTCATTCTTTAATTCGGGATAAGGTTTGCACATTCTTGCAGATAGCTTTATCATCACAGAACGGGTGCTGTCGCTTTCCTTCTTGTCAAGCATGCCATTTAAACAATAATCAAGCAAATCTGTTCTGGGGTTGTCACCTACAGACATATCTACAAGAATAGAAAGTATCAGTCCGCGGCGGATACTCAATTCGGGCGACATAGACAAATCGACAAGACTGTCATAATATGCAGTTAAATACATCTCCTTATCGGCTTTTGACAGATGTGACAATATCCATGCAGCATTATATGAAACACGCTCGTCACCGGATGTAAGCAGGGCATTATATAAACTGGAAATTCCATGTTCATCATTATGCAATGCCTGTGCATAGTAAATCACATCTGTTTTGGAAATTCTGCATTTCAAGTTGTTTTTCCAGTCATATGAATTGTCGGCCATTATTTTTTTCGGAGAGTCAAGAGAGGTATAGTCCATAGATAAAAAATAAAATATATAATTCTAAATAAATTATAGCAATATAAAATTATGACAATAAAGTATTATGTCATTAAAGTATTATGCCATTAAAGTATTATATCGCAAAATTAGTAAAAAATACAAATAAGATAAATAAGATATATTCATAACATTCATAAGAAAACAACATATACTCCTTTAATAATACTTTATGCACATATAGGATAAGATTAGAGCTATTTTTTGTAGCTTTGCAGGCAATTTGAGAAAAGGCTTATTCATGTATAAAATATACAAGCAAATGATGTATAATACTACAAGCAAATCAAGATAATACTACAATGAAAAATAAAATCATCAACATATCAGCATGGATTGCTGCGCATATCACCCTAATAGTGGTTCTGGTAACCGCTGTTGCGCTATTTTTTCCATCATCATTTGTATGGATGGACACTTCTTCAATCACTCCTATGCTGGGAGTCGTAATGTTCGGTATGGGACTGACACTCAGCCCGTCAGACTTCCGGCCGGTATTGCAACGTCCTAAAGATATTCTGATAGGCGAAATCGCGCAATTCTTAATTATGCCTTCACTGGCATGGCTGATCTGCAAAATATTGTCACTGCCTGAAGAACTCTCCCTTGGAGTAATTCTGGTAGGATGTTGTCCGGGAGGTACGGCAAGCAATGTCATCTGTTATTTAGCCAAAGGTGATGTAGCTCTGAGTGTGGCAATGACAGGAGTATCTACACTGCTGGCCCCTATTCTCACTCCTGCACTTGTATGGATGCTCGCAGGAGAGTCGGTCGAAGTGGATATTGTAAGTATGTTTCTAAGTATCGTACAAGTAGTTATACTTCCTATTGTATTGGGACTTGCCGCAAATCACTACTTCAAACGAACCACACAGCGTATAATACCGTTACTTCCTATGATTTCAACATTGTCTATAGCGTTCATAATAGGCATTATAGTAGCACACAATTCGTCGAGCATACTTGCATGCAGCCTAATAGTAGCTATAGCAGTGATTCTTCACAATGTTCTCGGACTGGTATTAGGCTACGGGCTGTCGGCTCTCACAGGAAGTGAACCATCCAGAAGGTCGGCCATCGCCATCGAAGTCGGAATGCAGAACTCCGGACTTGCCACTTCACTCGCTACCACTCATTTCGCAATGTTTCCCATGGCGGCTGTACCTGGTGCAATGTTCTCTGTATGGCACAATTTTTCGGGTAGTATAGCAGCACAGATTTTCAGAAGAAACCAATAAAAAAACCAATAAAGAAACCAATAAAACAAGTTTATTAATAATGAATTATCCAACTTCGTTTGGATTTTAAACGAAAAGATAACATGAAAAAAGTAATTGTAATTTCAACCAGTTTACGTACAAATTCAAACAGCGACAAACTCGCTGACAAGTTTATGGAAGGTGCCCTTGAAGCAGGTCACGAAGTAGAAAAAATCTCACTCATCGGAAAGGATATCCGCTTTTGCCGAGGATGTCTGGCATGCCAGAAGTTGGGCAAGTGTGTAATAAATGATGATGTTGACAGTATTATGCAGAAGGTACTTCATGCAGATGTGGTGGTATGGGCCACACCTATTTATTATTATGAAATGAGCGGACAGATGAAAGTACTTATCGACCGCATGAATGCAATGTACACCATGGACTATCAGTTCAGGGATGTTTATATGCTTACTGTAGCAGCTGAAGATGAGCCAGAAGTTCCATCACGTGCAGAAAATGGTCTTATGGGTTGGATTGAATGTTTCCCAAAAAGTCGTATGGCCGGAACACTTTTCTGTGGAGGAGTTGCAGGTCCAGGTGACATCAGTGGCCACAGCAAACTGAATGAAGCTTACGAAATGGGACTTCATTGCTAATATAGCCTCATCTTTCAGAAAGATGATACATAAGAAATGAAAGATGAAAGATGAAAAATGATACAAAAGATAGCATAAAAGAGAATACAGAAAAAATTTCACATTAACAGGTGTCATACCAAAATCCAAGTATGACACCTTCAACATAATAACATTCTAATAATATAAAAATAATATACCAACACATGAAAAAACTAAGCAAAAATGCTATTATAGGTTATCCGGCCGGAATTATTACAGGTATTACTTACGGATTAAATCCTCTATTCGCAGTTCCATTAATGAAAAACGGTGCTGCAACAGAATCCATACTTTTCTTCCGCTACTCATTTGCAGTTCTGCTTTTGGGACTATTCCTGCTAATCAGCAGACAGAGTTTCCGTATCTCAGGGAAGCAGGTCGGCGTTTTATTTGTACTCGGATTACTTTATACCTCAAGCAGTGTATTTCTTTTCGATGCATATGAATATATTGCCTCAGGACTCGCTACTACACTGGTATTCCTTTATCCGGTACTTGTAGCCATAATCATGGTATTTCTGAAAGTTGTTCCCTCATGGCCGGTATGGCTGGCCATAGCAGCAACATTTGGCGGCGTACTCATTATGACACAAAGTGACGGTTCACAGACAATCAATCCGATTGGGGTACTGCTTTCTATAGCTTCTGCATTGGTTTATGCTCTATTTATAGTTATAATCAACCGAAGCAAGGTCATTGCTGGAATTTCAAATTCTTTGCTCACTTTTTACGCCCTTATGGTAGGAGCAATAGTATTCATCGGAAAAATTATCTTTTCAGATACAGCTTTAACTGCCGGAATTACAACCGGAATGGATTGGCTTAACCTTATAGGACTTGCCTTGCTGCCTACTATTGTATCTACGGCTACTCTGGCCATTGCATCACGCAATATCGGTGCTACCAAAGCTTCCGTACTCGGGGTATTCGAACCTATTACAGCCATTATTGTAGGTACAATGATGTTTGGCGAGCCACTCACTTCAAACATCATTGTAGGAATCTCAATTGCTATTGTGGCAGTTACATTCATGATTACCGTTACAAAACGATAAGGTAAAAGAGGGAAATATACAGAGAATACCGCTGGCATGGCAATGTAGATACATACCATACCAGCGGTATTAATTTATTTATCACAACAGAAACTGTTGGAACAGTCCCCGAAACATATACTTTTTAATTATATATTATCTTATTAATCCATTATCATAATCATATAATTAATAATTATATAATATCTTATGTGCCACATTTTACAGCAGATTCACAGGTTGACTAAAAATAAGGTTATTTTCATAAATGAATCACGACACTAATCCAACGAGAGTTTTACTGTTACATCACCTTTTCCCCCTAATAATTCAAGCATTTCATCTCTGGAAGTAACATCATCCACTCTACCAAGTTTGGTGAAATTCCATGAGTTAGTATCGTAATAAATAACCAGATAATTACCCTGGTAAAGTATTATATCTCCAGGAGATGTTGTGGTTCTAACGTCATTTCTCGGCAAAGAGAACCCCAAAGAGCCAACTTTCTCCATATCTCCGTAATCATCCATTCTTACAACTATATCCTCTTTTGCCAATTGATCTATAAGAGCTTTTGTTGAGGAATTTTCTACAAGTGTTGCCGTAAAAGTACGGTCGTTTACAGTTAGTTTTATATTATTTTCTTCCATATTACTGTTCTCTTCTGTATTGTTATTATTATCTTCTGTATTATTATCTCCTTTATTATTGTCTCCTCCTATATTATCGTCCTCTTTATTATTGCTGCCATCCGTATCATCATTGCTAACACCGGCATTATTATCAGAATATTCGGGTGGGTCTGCTAATAATGGTTCATTTCCATCAGGATTGCATGCACCAACAAGAATAAACCCGAGAAGCAATATCGGAAACGTTATAATCTTTCTCATAATAGCCTCCTTGTTTTATGAATTAAAACTCTATTGATTATTAATCATGAATACAATTTTTGATTATCAATCTTGATTATAAACTCTATCATTATCAAATATTATCAATTGTCCTTTATTATCTGATACAAAAATATACGATGTTACATTACAATATGGTATACAAATTTTCGAATTTTATACCACAATTACAGATTCTAAATAAAACACATGATATGAAAATAATAAAACCGTTTATCTGAAACTACGATGAATATTACATCAGTAATTTTCAGACAAACGGTATTTTATATTCTAATTCTATATTTATTCTATTGTTGCCTTAACGAATTTTTCACCTACAGGTTTATTCAGATCCTTACCATAATCTGGAGAATATTTCCCGCACGGCATATCCGACAAAACAAGTACATTGCATTTTCTGCCGGCAACCACCTTATCTGTGGCTGCTGTATTGATAGCCGTAGCAACCAAATCTACAAGAATACCCCATCCTCCTGTTCCACTGTCGAGACTTGTATCTAAGGTAATTTTTCCTTCCCTGCTGTATAATATATCTCCTGATTTTGTAGAACGTAGGATATACTCTATCTGCACGGAAATCATTCCACTAATGTTGGCCCTTTGCCAGTCTTTAATGATGGTAAACATTACCGCATCAGCCCCTAATACATCCCTGAAAGGAGTCAGATTACCTTCAAGAAACATTTCTGCATCGTATGCACTTTCCTGCTGAAACATTTCCATTGTAAGATTAGGCGAAAATACATAATACCCCTTTTCACATAAAGGTACATACAAGGTTGAATAAAAGATATCTTTAGCTTCTACATGTGTAGTCTGGTTGATAGGTGGCATTATAGCTATAGACAACGGTTTTTCCTCATACATCTTAGGATACTGCTGACATAATGTTTTAGGAGAAGTACACGAACAAATAAAAACAGATACAAACAATATTACAAACAGAAAAGATGCATTCTTTATATGATTAGAAAGTAAGAATCTGTTATTTAAGAATCTTTCATAAACTGTTCTGTTTTGCAGGGTTCTGTTCAGTAGAGTTTTCATTATTCTCATTTTTCTCTAATTGTTTAATTATACGGGAAATATATTTTTCAGATTCAGGATACAGTTTTATCTCCTCTTTAAGAAAATTCAAACCTTCTTCCTGTTTTCCTGTACGGTAAAGCATATAACCATATTCGGCATACATACCTGGCGGAACTTTTCCACGGATACCTCTCTGATATTCAATTATTGTTTGATATTCTTCCAGCACACTGGCCTTAAGTTCTTCTGCATGAGTCTTATTATACCTGTATGTAATATCCTCATAATTATGCCATGAGTATAGTCTGTCTGATGTATAGCATGATGACATACAAAACAATATAAACAAAAGTATAGCAGAAGTACATATTGATTTTCTTTTCTTCATGACTCCAATATTATTCCTCTTTTTTTGGTATTATGGCAGAGTTATTTGCTTGACTTCCTGGGTAGAAACGAATATTTTCTTTTCATACAGCACCTTACCTTCACTTGTTACCTTAATGCTTCTTGGACCTGTCTTCACTCCATATTGTGTACCTTTTCTTTTTGAGTGTTTTTCCTTAACTACCACAGCAGTAAACGGTTCCTTATCATCCATTACCACTGTCACTTCTTTACCGGCATATTTATTCGGACTTACAAAAAGGAGATAAGCAATATCATCTTTTCCACTCTGTTGGGCAACAGGTGCTTTACATCCCGAAAAGAGAAGCGGTAATGTAAATATACAAATCATTCCAAAGATTGTTCTTTTCATATTCAAGTCGTTTTTTTGTATAAATAAATTACAATCAAAACTATATTTCTTCAATAATATATTCACCCATGTTTTCCGGATTAATTTCGGTAGTACCACTAACTTCTACAAAAGAATACTCTGTTTCAGGAGTATCGCCACCTGTAGAAATTACTTTCACTTTACCCACCTCTTTTCCCGGCAATGTTATCATTATACCAGTCTGAGGATTTTTAACTTTCTTTCCCTTACTCCTGATAGAAAACTCCATACCTTCTTCTATTCCTTGACTTGCACCTCCGGCTATCAGCACAGCATCTGGTTCATACGAAATAAAATATGTTTTCCATGGAGAATCCGTACATTTATTGATGATATTTTCCACTAACTGCCCGATGGCCTCCGATATGGCTTTATCGCTCAAGGTCGCATCGAAAGAAGCCTGTCCGCCCAAGCCCAAAGTTGTTTTTGTAGTTATCTCAGCCGCCCCCTTAGCTTCGTCAGAATATATTATCAGTCCTGTAGATACGTCTACCAGTCTGATAGCAACTGCAGCCTCTACAGTTTGTGTCTTCTCAGAAGAGAAAACCTTATTCTTTCCGGTATTCTTCCTTCCGTATTCAGTTATGGAGCCTATAATCATATAATCAGCACCAACAGCCGACATCTCTTCACCATTAATACTGTTTTCTTTCAGCAAGTCGGCTATGTCATTCCTCTCAAGTAAAAGGAATTTTCCTGAAGCAGCCAATTTAGAAGATAGAATGTCCAACGCCTGTTTGCCCATAGGATCATTTTCACGATCATAAAAGATACCCTTTGCATATTGTGTCTCATTCGAAAAACGCCCAATAGCAACCTTACGCTTAAGAATCATTTTCTCATTATCCGCTTGCTGGGATGCAGTTTCTACTATCTCAGTGTTTCTCTGTGCCATTGCATTGCCAGATAACAAAAGCAAGCATATAGCCAATGTAGCCTTAAACATCATCATAAAATTTTCCCTATTTTAAAGTTATAACTTTTATTCACTACTATCAATCATAAATATAATTCTTAAAATGAAAACCATTAACCATCAATCAGAACTTGAATCCAAAAGATAAGAAAACAGAATGTGTTAAGTGTTTTTTACCTGTACCGTAATCGTTGGCTTTATGTACGTAATCGCTGGTTTTATGTACGTAACCGTAGCTATGATGCGTACGCGGATTTCCGTCTATCAGACTATAGTCAGAACAACTGTAACCTAACGAAAATACCAGGCGGTCTAATATTGCTGTAACACCTGTCGAACCTGTCCAATATAACCATCCTGAATTTTTAGAGCCCGAAGGATAAGGTGACATTATTACTCCTGGGGAAGCAAACAGATGCAAGCTCAAGTCCTGTGACTTCACATTCAGCAGTGATGGAGTGCGGAATAATAATGAAGGCTTGAATATAAACCTTGCACAATAATCATTTACATAATTAGGATCGGAATAATCTCTTCCCCAATCAGAGATTTCCACTATTTCAGAATCGAAGCCAATAGAAGCACCTATACCTACATAAGTAAACGGCATCCAGTTGAAACCTACCGAGAGGCCCCATCCATTTGTATTCAGATCACCGGTCAGATTACCCTCCCATTTGTATGATTCTTCATCATCCGACTTCTCTTTTGCGTTACAAAACATAGCATTAAGACTTACAACAGTAAAAATCATCGGCCTTAATAATCTTATTATTCTTTTCATAGATACAAATATTCTATTATCAGATACGATATCATTATATTACAATTCACTATAACTATACTATTTTACAATTTTACCATACTATTTCACAGAATTGCCATACTTTTATAATTATTCATAAGAATAACGCAGATTATAGTAAAAACCCCTATTTCAAAAATCATATTTTTGTATTTTATGTGTGTTTATAATAAATTTGCATAGCATAAGAAATAACACTTTATACTGGTATACAGGTTTTTAATTTCTGAAAATAAAAAAATAATAACTTCAAAGATTTAGGATATGGAGAAAGATATAGTAATAGTAACAGGAGCAGCGGGTGGAATCGGAAAAGTCATAACCGAAATGTTTGCTGAAAAAGGATATATAGTCATTGCTGTTGACTTGGAAGATTTTGATAAACAGGCAATGTCTGAAGGCTATACAACAAGCACTGAAAATAAGAACAACAGAGACAATATACACTTTATAAAAGCCGACCTGTGCAGTCATGATGACATAAAAAAAGTATTCGACTATGCCCAAAAAGAGTTTGGCGGCGTACACATACTTGTCAATAACGGTGCAATAAGCAAATTTTCAAAATCAGTTTTTGAAATAACTCCAGAAGAATTCAGCAAGGTTATTGATACAAATCTGAAAGGAAGTTTCCTGTGTTGCAAGGAATTCATTGAGGCTAACAAAGGCTTGAACTATGGAAGAATCATCAACATAGCATCTACGAGGTGGAATCAGAATGAGGCCGGATGGGAAGCTTATGGCGCTTCAAAGGGTGGTATAGTTTCATTGACTAATACATTGTGTGTATCTCTGTCGGACACTCCTATTACCGTAAATTCAATAAGCCCAGGTTGGATAGAGTGTTGCGATTATGATAGTCTGTCGGAACTTGACCATAAGCAACATCCTTCCGGCAGAGTTGGTAAGCCGGAGGATATCGCAAGAATGGTATTGTACTTATCAGCTCCTGAAAATGATTTTATAAATGGAGCAAATATCGTTATAGACGGCGGCATGACCAAAAGAATGATTTATTTTGAAGCGGAACAGTAATTCCGCTTCAACCAATTTTCTTTATCAATTCATTCCATTGTTGATTATTCCAGTGTTGATTATTCCAGTGTTGATTATTCCAGTGTCAGTTTATTTCATTGCTAAACTATTTACAATGCCAGACTATTTACATTATTCGCTTGCTCCATAGTCGAACCATTCACATTATCTGTTTATTAAAGTTCGCTGATTATATAGTCACCGGCATTTTCAGAAATAACACTCTGTATTTCCTTGATATCAAGTTCGTGACTACTTTCAATTACTGCTACAGGCGGATCAAGTGTTACTGTTGCCTTTACACCTTCAATACTGTTTAATGCCTTTTCAACATGTGCACAGCAGTGCTTGCACATCATACCTTCTACTTTAAACTTATATTCCATACATTTATCGGTTTTGTTAGTATTGTGAATTATATTAGAATTGTGTATTATGTTAGGATTGTGTATTATGTTAGAATTATTTATTTGCTCTGATTTATCTTCTGTCCGGCGTGAATCATTCCCGATATTTTTCCGTTTCAGGCGAAGGCTGTTCATTACCACACTTACACTGCTGAATGCCATAGCGGCACCGCCAATCATAGGGTTAATCAAAAAACCATAAAACGGATACAGGACTCCGGCGGCCACTGGTATGGCTATAGCATTATAAATGAAAGCCCAGAACAGATTCTCACGTATTGTACGTATGGTAAAGTGCGACAATTTTATGGCTTCTGCTATCTTGGTAAAATCGGAAGAGAGAATGGTCACCATAGCTGTATCAATGGCGATATCACTTCCTTTGCCTATAGCAATACTCAAATCAGCTTGAGCCAAAGCTGCACTGTCGTTAATTCCGTCGCCTACCATGGCAACCTTGTGGCCTTCCGACTGAAGACGCTTGATAAACATAGCTTTGTCCTGTGGCAACACTCTCGACTGATAGTGCTTTATTCTGGTCTTTTCGGCTACAGACCTTGCTGCTTCCTCATTATCACCGGTTTGCATATACACATCTATCTTCATGTCATTGAGCAGTGATATGGCCTTAGCTGATGTCTCTTTAATTTTATCCGATAACGCAATTACTGCTATCGCATTAACAGAATCAGAAAACCATACTAAGGTTTTAGCTTCCATAAGCCATTTTCCCGCCTTTTTCTGTAAAATATCACTGATTACGATGTTATTATTCTTCAGAAGATCTGAATTTCCGGCATAATATGTGTTTCCGCCAACAATACCTTTTACCCCTTTTCCCGGAATATTCTCGAAACTTTCAACCGGAATCTTACTTATTCCGGAATTTTTCTTGATTCCTTCTGTAATAGCGTCTGCCAGCGGATGTTCTGACAATGACTCAAGACTGTACAGAATGCTTTGATTTGTTAGTACGTTTTGAGTGGTTAGTACATTTTGAGTGGTCAGTAAACTTCGATTGGTTAGTACGCTTTGATTTGTAATATGCCCGGCAGACTGACTGTTTCCTTCCAGCCATAGCTCATCCGTAACTTCAGGGCGGCCTTCGGTTATGGTTCCGGTCTTATCAAGAACAACAATATCTACCGACCTCGCCACTTCGAGGCTTGTTGCGTCTTTGACAAGTATTCCGTTTTCCGCACCCTTGCCTATGCCAACTATGAGAGCTGTAGGTGTGGCAAGTCCCAAAGCGCAAGGGCATGCTATAATAAGAACTGTAATCATAGCAAGGATGCCATACTCAAATCCGGAAACAGGTGCGAATGCCCACCATAATACGAATACCAGAACAGAAAGACATAGAATTACAGGCACAAAAACTCCAGAAATTCTGTCTACAAGATTCTGTACCGGAGCCTTGCTTCCCTGTGCATCCTGAACCATACGTATTATCTGTGCCAGCATTGTATCTTGACCTGTCCTGCTCGCCTTAAAGCGGAAGGCTCCTTTCTGATTTATGGATCCGGCAAAGACATTTTCACCTGGTTTCTTGTATGTAGGAACAGGTTCGCCCGTAAGCATGCTTTCGTCTACATAAGATTCTCCATAAACCACAACACCGTCAACAGCAATTCTCTCTCCCGGCCTGACCATAATTATATCACCGGGGGTTGTCTCTTCTACAGTTACTGTCTTTTCGCCGTTTTCTGTAACCAAAGTTACTGTTTTAGGCTGAAGACCTATCAGTTTCTTTATGGCACCCGATGTCTTATGCTTTGCCCTGGCCTCAAGCAACCGTCCCAACAGGATGAAAGCTATTATTACACTTGATGATTCGAAGTATATATGTGGTTCTATACCTCTCGAAAGCCAGAAATCGGGAAAGAACAGATTGAAAAGACTGAAGAGGTATGCTATTCCGGTACTGTTGGCTACAAGAGTATCCATATTGGCCGAAAAATGTTTCATCTGACGCCATGTATTAACATAAAAGCGTCGTCCGAAGCCAAACACGACTATAGTAGATAGAATCCAAATCACATATTTCACATTTGGAATATCCATAAAAAACATACTTAACAGTATTATCGGCACAGATAACAGTACTGACAACACTGCCTGTTTCTTCAGTTTCTTATAATCCTCTTCGAATTTAGATTCAACAGAAGGGCTATCGTTTCCTGTATCGGTAAGCAAATCGTATCCGGCTTTCTGAACTGCCGACTTAAGTGATTCGGATGAACACTCCTGCGGATTATAAATTACCAGTACAGAAGCTGAAGCATAATTTACATTTGCTTCATAAACTCCTTGCAAGGCATTAAGGACCTTGCTTATTCTGGCAGCGCAAGATGCACAACTCATCCCTACTACGGGAAATGTTGCCTTCCGTCTTGTTTCGGTTCTGCTTGTTACAGTTCTACTTGTCTCAGTTCTGCTTATTACATTTTTACTTGTTTCGGTTCTTCCAGGCTCTGTTCCTCCAAGATCTGTACTACCAATATCTGTACTCATAGTCTCAAAACTATTTGTTTCGATATTACCTGTTTTAAGATTTCCGGTTTCCTTTATATTATCTTTCATACCTTTCTCTCAAAATAATATTAACTATATCAATATAAATAAAATAAGAATGTGATAAAAATAAAATGCTATAAAGTAAGGTACAACATAATTCCATCACAACAAAACACACACAAAAATAACTGTTTATACATTCAATTATCCCAAAACCAACTTTTTTTAAAGGTAATTTAAATTAAACGCAATTGAAAGACAAATTAAAAATCAAACAAAAGACCTGAAAATTATATCTCAACACATACAAGTCAAGCCTTTAATAGTATAAATAATGTAAAATAGAGTAAGTATTCATCCCGAAATTAGTCAAATGTTTTACTAATTTAATAAAATGTCTTACCTTTGCAAAAGAAAACGTGCAAGACTAACTAATTGATAATATTTTCAAAAAATCAGATATATCAGATAAATCAGATAACCAGATAAAATTCAGACTCATGGATATAATTGAGAACAATCAAACTGAAAACAATCCGTCAAGATCTTGTATCCTGCAACTTATCCGTACCCGTATGGCATCAAGACAGGCAATGCAACGGCTTTTGAAGAAAAACAATGCAGGCATTACTTTTGAGATGCTTCAGATTATGAGTTGCCTTTGGAGCGAACAAGGAATAAGTCAGCAGACCTTAGCCGAACGTACAGCCAAAGATAAGGCCTGTCTGACAAATCTCATGAATAATCTGGAACGTAAAGGATATGTATGCCGGAAAGAATGCACAAACGACCGTCGCAACAAGTTGGTTTACCTCACAGAAGAGGGTGAGAAATTCCATCAATGGATTGCTCCTATTCTGAAGGATTATTACATGAAACTGGAGGAGAAGCTTGGAAAAGAAAAACTTCAACTCGCTGAAGAAATACTTAAAGAATTGCAAAATGCTATCGAATCTTATTAAAAAATTATTAACATGTACCGGTGTATGCCTGATTTCATGCCAAAGCATAAATGCACAGTCGGACTCGCTTCATCTAAATCTGAAAAATCTTTTTGATTTGGGAGTGGAAAGCAATTTGCAGTTGGCAGCTATGCGTCTTCAGGAACAAATAGCATCCGAAAAGGCCGGTACTGCAAGAATGGCTCAATATCCGGATATCGAAGTGGGACTTAAAGGCGGTGTATTAGGGCAGCCTGTTGTATTCGAAAGAGGACTTGCTCATCCTACAAAACCGGAGACACCCGACTGGCAACAAAATTACAGCATAGATTTCCGGCAACCTATTTATGAAGGCGGACGCATTAAATATGCTATCAGGAAGGCAGATATCGAAAAAGAAATAGCAATGCTGCAGACCAATGTAGGAAAAGCAGATTTAAAGTTGTCGCTTCTTGAACAATACCTTAACTTGTTCAGTCTGTACAAACAGTGTAAGGTACTTGGTAGAAATATCGAAGAATCGGAAAGAAGGCTTAAAGATATATGCCGGATGAAGGAGGAAGGCCTTATAACAAACAATGACGTTCTGAGAAGTGAGATGCAGCTCACAAACAACAGGCTTTCGATGACTGAAACACAAAACAATATCAGGCTGGTTTCGCAACACCTTGACATTCTGCTCGGTAAAGATGAAAACCTGATCATCGTGCCCGACACAACTTTACTTGAAGAGGACTTCCAGACTGGCGAATATATCGGTTATATTCAGGACGCTTTTGATTCCGACCCTTCTATGCTACTTCTTCAGAAACAAACAGAACTTGCACAAAACAATATCCGGATAGCACGTGCAGAGTTGCTTCCTAAATTATCAATAACTGCATCCAACACTTTAGCCAGACCTGTGTCGCGCACTTTAGCCGATATGTATAATAACAACTGGAATATTGGTCTGTCGTTCAGTTACTCACTGTCATCGCTCTACCAAAGCAAGCACCGGATAAATGAAGCAAAGTTGGGAGTAATGCTCGGACAAAATGCTCAGGAACAGCAAAAACAGTATATCAGGACCAATGTACAGCAAGCTCTGATAAAGCACCAGGAGGCTATAAACAGAGTTGAGGCCCTACAGTTGTCGGTCCGACAGGCTGAAGAGAATTTCAGAATAATGAACAACAGATATCGTAACCAACTGGCTATACTTACCGATCTCCTCGATGCAGATAACCTTCGTCTTAATGTCGAACTTCAGCTTACTACAGCACGTACACGTGTAGTTTATACTTTCTATGAACTACAACGCGCCATAGGTAAACTGTAAACATAATTGTAAGAAGACTCAAGAGATACAATAATGTAAAAGATGTACAAGACATAAGAACAAAAATAAATTAAAGGGCATAAGATCATAAAAGAGACAAGGGAGATAATATAAGCATAAAGATACCGGGAAACGATTATAAACTAAAATTTCAATAAATCATGTCAGCACTACGTATTAAATATCAGCGTCTGAAAAACAAGAGACGCCGGAATATAGTATTAAACATTGTTTGTCTGCTTATTGCAGCTTCCGGCCTTATATGGACCGGGAATTATTTCTGGCGCTATATTAATTATGAAATCACAAATGATGCTTTTATCGACCAGTATGTAGCACCGGTAAATATCCGTGTGGCCGGATATATACAGGAAGTACGTTTCAAAGAGCACCAGTACGTGAAGCAGGGAGATACACTCGTCATACTCGACAATCATGAATATCTGATTAAGCAGAAGGAAGCACAGGCTTCACTTCTCGATGCTCAAGGCTCACGCGATGTACTATCATCGGGTATACAGACTTCGCATACCAAAATTGCCGAACAGGAGGCTAATCTTGCCGAAGCTAAAGCCAAACTATGGCAAGCCGAACAGGATTTCAACCGATATGAACGTCTTCTTAAGGAAGAATCTGTTCCGCAGCAGCAGTATGACGTGGCTAAGGCGAATTTTGAAGCAGCGCAGGCAAGATATAAGGCTTTGTTGAGACAAATTGATGCCGCTCATTCGCAATTCGATGAAACGAGCAAGAAGCAGGTAAGCGTAAAAGCAAATATTCTTAGAGCAGAGGCAGCGCTCGACCTTGCCAATCTGAATCTCTCGTATACCGTAGTTACCGCTCCATATAGCGGATCTATGGGCAGACGTACTCTCGAACCGGGACAGTACGTCAGTGCCGGACAAACCTTATCTTATATAGTACGGCAATCCGGAAAATGGATTACAGCCAACTACAGGGAAACTCAGATTGCCAACATATACATTGGCCAGCCTGTAAGGATAAAAGTCGACGGACTACCCGGAAAAGTTCTTCACGGCCATGTCACAGCCATCTCTGAGGCTACAGGTTCCAAATATTCACTTGTTCCTACAGACAACTCGGCAGGAAATTTCGTAAAGGTGCAGCAGCGCATCCCTGTACGCATAGACATAGACAGTTTAAGCATGAAATACATGGACCAGCTCCGTGCAGGTATGATGGTTGAAACAGAAGCATTAAAGAGAAGATGAAAACAGCAAAAGAACTGGAGATACCTGTAAGAAAATGGGTGCCCGACATAATTGGAGTGATAACAGTTTTTCTTATCATGATGCCAATAGCCATGCTCAACGGTACTTATACAGGAAGTATGGTAGAAGTTTCAAATACCTTGGGAGTATATACCGAAGATATTACCATAGGCTATTATGCAGCTTCGGCCGGTATGGCTGTATCTTATCCCATAGTGCCCAAAATCCTGAATGCTTTTTCCAGCAAGTCACTTCTTCTGGCCGACCTAACCCTTCAGCTGTTTCTGAGCTGGATATGTGCCCGCCAGAGTAATATCGATTTACTCATCACATTCAGCTTCATAATAGGCTTTCTGAAAGGTTTCATTATGCTATGGATTATCCGCAGAATTAAATTCATATTCAGTCCGAACGATGTAAGAAGCGAGTTCTACGCTTACTTCTACCCTTTGGTTTTCGGTGGCGGACAGTTGTCGATGGTGGTAACAGCGTTGCTTGCATATCACTACGACTGGAAATATATGTATTATTTCATGATGATTCTTCTTCTGATAGCCATTCTTGCAGTAATTGTATTCTTCCGTCACGACCGGCCTTCCAAGAAAATTTCAGTATCGGAACTGCATCTGCGCGAAATGCTCATTGTATCCACCAGTCTGCTTATGCTGATATATGTTATTACCTACGGCAAGACACTCGACTGGATGGCATCTCCGCGCATCTGCTTTTATATAGCCATTGCGCCACTGCTTCTTGCCATATTTATCTGGGAGCAGTTTCATGCAAATAAACCTTACGTAAGTCTGAAGCCTCTGTTTCAGTGGAAAGCTATACTCGGTTATTTTTACATGATGCTGATAATGTTTTTCAGTACCTCCACCAGTCTGCTTACCAGCTATCTGACCACGATTCTTAAGGTAGACAGTACACACAGCTATACTCTTTATATATGGTTACTGCCCGGATATATTGTTGGTGCGGTTATATGCTTCTGGTGGTTCCGCTGGCAGCGCTGGCGTTTCCGCTTCCTTATAGCGGGAGGAATGTCGTGCTTTGCATTCTTTTTCGGGGCACTGTATTTTGGTATCTCTCCCGACAGCACTTACGAGATGTTATATCTTCCATTGTTTCTGCGAGGCTTAGGAATGCTTACTCTCATAATTGCCTTTGCTCTGTTTGCCGTAGAAGACCTACCGCCAAAATATCTGCTATCGAATGCTTTTTTTCTCATTACGTTCCGTTCGGTACTAACTCCTGTAATAGCTGCCGCTTTCTACAACAATGCACTTTACAGGCTGCAGCAAAGGTATATGGTCCAACTGTCGGAGAACATTACAGCTACCGATCCTCTCAGTGCTTCCCGCTATGCTTCTACTCTCAGCAGCAGTCTTGCCCAGGGACACGGTATAGATGAAGCCGGACAACTTGCTACCAATACTCTTTACAGTATCCTCCAGCAGCAATCCACTCTTCTGGCACTTAAACATATTCTTGGTTGGCTCTTTGCCATAACACTTGTAATAGCTATAGTGTCAAGATTCATACCATTCCACAAAACTGTTCGTGTACCGGTAATTCACACCGGAGAAGATATGGTATAAATAAGGCTGGCTAAAAGCCAGCCACAGAAAATCAATATTACATATCTTCAAGTTCACGTAAAAAAAGCCGCGCACACATTTCGGCATCATCTCCGGCTCTGTGATGAGTGCCTTTCGGGATGTCAAGCTGGTCGCATAAAAAGTCTAATGAGTTGCAACTGAAAGAATATATCTTGCGGGCTGTCTGCAAGGAACATATCCAGCACAAATCGGGCAAATGCAAATGATACATCCGTGCTGTGTGTTCCAGGCAACTCCTGTCGAATGCTACATTATGGGCAACAAATGTATCGAATTCATCAAGATAACTGCGCTCTATTTCTTCCCAAACCTGACGGAAATCCGGAGCATGCTCAGTATCTTCAGGGGTTATTCCGTGTACCTTTATGTTGTAATAATGGTAAAGATTGTCCTCCGGCTGAACCAACCATGATTTAGTTTCAGATATCTCTCCGTTTCTTACAACACATATTCCAACTTCACATATCGAACTTCTCTTAGGTGTAGCGGTCTCAAAATCTATTGCTATAAAATTAATAGTAGATTTATTGGTATACATAACAAGTAATTATTGTTTACGTAAATAACATTCTATATAGAAGAATATAAAAATACAAATTATTAATTCCAGGAAAATTTATCGAAATACGACTCAATAACCAACAAATATATATAAATTATTTCTAAATCATATATCACACTGAAACTTCTCAAAATTCCAGCCATTATAAAGATTACAAGTAATTTTTCAATCCTCAAGAATTTGCCAGACAAACAAAAGCTACAAAACAATCAATAAAAGTAACAAAATAAACGGTATAACAGATTTCACAGTACAATTTACTGTTGTATAAAATAAATAAGATATCATTACAGTAGCATAAAAAGCAACAATAAGTTATATGAAATAGAAATATAAACCGGACAAATCCTGATATTCCGATATTATAAATGAAACGACAGGAATCCTAAAAAAAATGACTTGAAGCTTTAAAAAGAATATCCTTATATTTTATTCCAAGCATCAAGAGCATTATAATAGCTCCACATTCCATAAAAACTACAGTGGTCATTATACTATGTAAAAAAACATCAAAGCCAATGTATAATTATGGCAATTATGGATATTTATTTAATTTATGCATTCACAGCGTATACACAAGAATTGATAAATTTTCTTTTGATTTCTGATATATAATTTATATTTTAGCCATACAAAAAACAAAACTGAAATTTTGAAAATGAGAAAATCTTCTACAATATTACATTCATGTCCTGAATTGATAGACTATATAAATTATATAGGATTCTTGCCGCTGCTGCCCATGAAAGTAGATGGATGGTCGGCCGAAGACGTTCTGGATGAAGACTGCCGCTACACCCAATTACCTGATGGCGGATGGGAGTGGCCATTATGGAAATGGAAAGGAGAAATACTGCAGGAAAGCGGTTGTGCTTATGGTAAATTCATTGACGGGAAAGCCGTATTCATAAGCAGAGAATGGTGGCCGGATTTCTGTAATTACCGGAGAAGCGTTTTTCCATATCCTGAAGCAGGAAGTATAGAGGAATGTATACTTGCTACTCTGAAAGAACATGGAAGCCTGATTACCAGGGAACTGCGTGCGGCATGTGGATTTACCGGACCTAAGATGCGCAGTAAATTCGATTCTTATGTCACCCGTCTCGAAATGGGAGGATATATAGTAACAGAAGACTTTATATATCCTCACGACAAACACGGACGGGAATATGGCTGGGGATGGTCCTTACTGACTACCCCCGAGTCTCTTTTCGGAAAAGATGCATGCCATACAGAACGCTCTGCACAGGAATCTCATGAAAGATTAGTCAGCCATTTCAGAGAAATCTTACCAGATGATTCGGTTAAGTTTATCGATAAACTATTAAAATAATATTTACTTTAAGATAGAACTGATTACAAGCCAAGACTTCTATTCAAGTTAAGATTCAGACCAACCATAAATGTTGCCTTCGGCATAGGATACCCGGCGTTTATTTCATATCGCTGTGCCAACAGGTTTTCTCCGCGGCCCCATATTTCCAGCCAACTGTTTACTCTCAACGAAGCTCGCAGATTCCATAAAACAAAATCCTCTGTCTTTACCGGGTCAGTCTGGGTATACAGTTTGCCTATATATTGGAATCCGGTTGAAACGTTCCAGCGTCTGTAAGAGAAATTGGCTCCTGCATAGAGCTTGTGTTCTGGCGCGGCTACTACAGGATTCTTCATATCAAGATAACTGTAATTGGCATCAACCGACCAGTTTCTGTCAATACGATAAGCAAGCTGGAATTCTATACCTTTATTGATAATTTCTCCTGAATTCTGATTAAGCATACCACTGCCGTTGGGATTAGGGAGAGTTACAATAAGATTTTTTCCGTCAATATAAAACAAATTTACTCCGTAGATAAACCTTCCGCCAGACAACGACTGAGAGAATGCCAACTCATAATTCCACATAGACTCAGGCTTTAAATCGGGATTCTGAGGCGGGAACATATACATTTCACGGAGTATAGGATAACGGAAACCTTTGGATGCCGATAATTTCAGTTCGATAGTCCGGGGCAAATGAAAAGCCAATCCGGCTTGTGGTATCCATTCTGTTCCGATACGTGAATGATGGTCGGCTCTTAATCCTGCATTCGCTGTCAGCCATTCTGAAAGATTCTGTCGGAAGTCGATATATGCGGCAAGTTCATTCTCATGTTTGTCTACCAGGCCGGAAGTTGTTCCTTTCTTGTCGCCGTCTATGTATTCATTCCATGCTCTGCCACCATATTTGAACCAGTCGGCTCCTACGGTTGTTCTGTTCCCCTTAAACAACTGTGTACTCTGATACACAGAAATTCCCATCATATTGTCGCGCGATTGGAAACGATAGTCTTTGGGTCCCTCTCCAGCCGAAGGTGTATATCCGTCATTTATCCAGTGATTTCCCCAATTACAGAAAAAACTTACAGTTCCGGATGTCTTCTCATATTGGTTGGCAAGCGATAATGATGTTACCCCACGGGTAATTCTCTGGTCGCCATCTGATAATGGAGCACTTACGGGGCCAGGATAAGACGCATTGAAATGAGTCATATTGATATCGGCACGCAAATTCCAGTTGGATGTCAGATCATACCCTATCTTGCCATACCCGCCGTACTGCTCGAACCCCATATCATCACGATGTCCGTCTGTTCGGTTATAAGAAGCCGAAAAGACAGTCGACAGCCGTTTCATGCGGAAGCGGTTAGTAAGTTCTGTTTCAAGTGTATTATATGAGCCGTAACCCGTATGAAAATCTGTATTCACACCATCATGTTCCATCTTACGGGTAACTATATTTACTACTCCACCCATAGCATTCGACCCGTACAGTACCGAAGCCGGTCCTCTCAACACCTCGACTTTTTCGGCAAGGAATGACTGGTATGCATCGGCTATAGGATGGCCGAATATACCGGCGTATTGCGGATGACCATCTATCATTACCATCATTCTGGCACTTCCTCCGCTTAGACCTCTTAGAGATATACTTCCCGCTGCACCTCCGGAAACACCATAACCCATCACTCCACGGGATGTAACGAAAAGTCCGGGAACTTGCTCTGTAAGCACAGGCAATAAGGAAGGCTGCATGGCATTTTCTATTTTGGTACGGTTTACAACAGAAACTGTCTGGGAAAGATGCCGCACATCTGTTTCATTACGCGTTCCGGTTACAACTATCTCTCCTATTTCATAAACTTTTGCTGCATTCAGAGTGTCGGGTGTATCCGGTTTATACTGCTGGGCTATCAACTCGGATACAGTCATGGTACATAATAACAAAGAAGTATATAATCTCATAAAATCCATATTGATGTCAATACAAAATGACAGGTTACAATTTAATTTGCATACAAAAATAAAAAAAAATACACCATATATGCTGCTATACTTCATATAAAGTAATATACACAGAATATATGGTGTATGGTGTGAAATGTTATTTCAGCTTATTGTAATCATCATCTGATACAGGTTCGAGCCATTCGTTTGAGGTTTCCTCACCGGCAACTTCAAATGCAAGATGGGCAAACCAGCTGTCGGATGCTGCTCCGTGCCAATGTTTGACACCTGCCGGAATATGAATAACCGTACCCGGAAGAATCTCTACCGCAGGCTTACCTTCTTCCTGATACCAGCCGCGTCCGGCAACTCCTATAAGCATCTGTCCGCCACCAGATTTGGCACGGTGTATATGCCAGTTGTTCCTGCATTTGGGCTCAAATGTAACATTGGCAACTGCTACCTGCTGGTTTGATATCGGAGCAAGATAACTGTTTCCCACAAAATACTTGGCATAGGCAGTATTAGGCTCACCTATTGGGAAAATCATTTCACGCTGAAAAGCGGCTTTGGCATCATCAGAAGCTTTGGCATCATCAGAAGCTTCAGCTGAATCTCCCTGCTGATTATCGGACCATACATCTTTGGCAAGACGAAATGCTGCCCATGCTTTTGGCCAACCGGCATAAAAGGCTATATGGGTAAGTATCTCTGAAATTTCTGTACGGGTAATGCCATTCTGCTTAGCAGACTGCAAATGATAAATCAGCGAACTGTCTGTTATACCTTGGCTGATTAGCGAAGTAATTGTTACCAAACTACGGTCACGAAGGCCAAGCTTGTCTGTACGACTCCATACTTCTCCGAAAAGTACATCATCGTTTAGTTCTGCAAATTTAGGAGCGAAATCACCCAACTGATCGCGTCCTGCTGTCTGTTTGATTTTTTCTTGTGACATAATTTCTGTAGTGTTTAGTGCCAATGCGACAAGCGCAAAGATTATTTTATTTTTCATCTCTTTATTATTATATTAGTAATACGTATCAATTATTTCCTTGCACAAAATTACCAATACAATAAATCATTCAAGGTATACATTTTACTGATATTCTTACCCAAATAGCGGAAAGTATCTCAAGATTTATTATTCATTTACTCTTCAGTAAAGTTGATTGACTTTTCCTGACCTACAAACGACAAAGTCATATCCTTTCCCTTACCCCTGATGTCGGCAAAAGGATTCTTGTATCCGTAGCCTGAAGCTGTTACATACTGGTAAAGCACATAGTTCTGACCTGAATATGTTATTTGAGCTACTCCTGCACTTGTAAAAAACTTTGCAGAAAGTTCATTTCCTTTTCCATCGGTAAATTTCGCAGAACGGATATTGTCAAAGCCGGTAGATGTATAAAGAACTTTGCCACCCCTTGTAATAAGCCATTCATCATAGCTTTTTTCAAGCATATAAGTATCATCATCCTCAACATTCCATACGGAAGTTCCGTCAGGCCTTGTACGCTTGTCCAAAACTACGGACTCTTCGGGCATGAATAATTCAACCTTCGACGAATCGGAAGGGAATACAATGTACGAAGCATAAGAAGAGTTTGGATCGGTAGCAGACAGCATACGGGTTCCTTCTTCGAATATTCTTATCTTTTTATCAAGAACTTTTGAATAGGTATATCCCTTGGCCGCATCACTTCCTCCGATAACAGAAGATTTTTTATCGGTAGCTCGTGTGTACTGTATTCTGTACATATCTCCTTTACCAAGCGTAAGAGTATCATTACTCAGTGAGATAATGTCGAGTGTATCGGTAAACTGGATGGTTTGTCCGTTGCCTATGCTTTCACCACTTAGAATAATATTGCTTTTGCCGTTTTCTCCTTTCGACAATTGCCAGTTGCTGTATTTTAATGTTGCCATTCCTACAGACGATGCAATATTGTCTTTTTCAAGCAACATGCCTTGCAGAAATTGTGTATTTACAGGCATTACTTCGTGCCATTCACCCAACAATTGTTCTTCACTGTATTGATTCTCACTATTGCCACACGACATTACTGATAATGCAGATGCTGCTATTATTATAATATTCTGTTTCATAATACATCTATTTTTTTATGGATTAAAAGATAATTGATAAGACTATTTATTTATAAGTCAAGAACGTTTTATTTATAAGTCAAGAACGAAGTCAAGAATGTTAAGAGAAATATTTACTTGTCTCCTACGGATATAACTTCTTTCACTATATATACACCGGGATATTCTGCCGCAAAGCCATCATCCCATTTACCATTGTATTCCAGCTTGAGTGTGGCATGTAAAGGTTTTCCATTTTTCACACCATCTGTAGCCTTATCATAAAGTTCAGTGAGTTTACCGGACTTGTCTACAATCCAATATTCAAGTTCCATTCCGTCCGGTTTGAAAGAGCGTACTTCATGTCCTATACATACAGTTCCGCTCAATGTATAGGTATTACCTACTACGAGAGAGTCTGTATCAAGAGACTGTACGTTACGGCCTATTGTATCTGAATTTTTTTTGTCATTTGTTCCGGTACACGCACATAGGCCAAGCAATAATACTAAAAGTAAAGAATTTTTCATGTTATCAAAAAAAATTAATGTAGTGTTGTTTTACGTTTATAGTTAAAATAGTATCTATTTATTATTGTTTTCAGTTATTGTTATGGATTATTATTGTTATGGATTATTATTTTAATAAGCTGTTTTCAGAAATGTTTTCTGTTATTATTTCATATTTACACTATCATAAACAATAGAAGATATGTTGGCTATTATTCTCTCTGTATCATCGAACGATTCTGCTGAATCTTTTACAAACACGGCAATGACATATCTCTTCCCGTCAGGAAGTTTCACAAAACCGATATCGTTTATTCCAATATATCTCTGAAATTTATTTTTATCTCCTGTTCCGGTTTTATGACCTATTATTGCATTTGTACCTTTTAGAGGGAAAGGTAATCTTGCAGTACCTGTAGTACATTCAGTCATAAGTCTGCAGATATAGTCCTGATAAGCTCCGGTAACGGTTTTACCATTTATGAACAATTCCAATAATTGCACAGCAGCCAATGGTGTTGACCAGTTCTTATAACAATTATCAAGATCTGTGTGCATATCATCCTCATTGTATTCTATTGAAAAATCTTTGATACCCGCCGAGCGTATGTATTTGTCTGTTGAATCTACACTCACTATCTTATCGAACAAGATGTCACAGGCATTATTATCGCTCAGCTGTATTGTATATGCAAGCAAATCAGCTATACTTATATTTAGGTTACCTTCAGGGTATTTATCTCTTAAAGGGCTGTATGTGTTTTCTTTAAGTTCGTCTTTACTTACATAGACTACAGAATCGTATCCTATACCTTTAGACTGCAGATAATTGCCAACAGCCAATGCCTGATGAAATTTGAAAACACTCATAAGGGGATATTTGTCTTCATTGTTTACTACCAACGTATCTTCACCGTTGAATATAACCGCTACTCCTACCTTGGCATCATATTTCTTTATTTCATTCAGGATTTTGTCTCTTACTCCGCTATGTGAACCGGCAAGTACAGATGCAGGAAATACAGAGGAGAATATAAAAGACAGTATGGAAATCAATATTATATTAATGGAATTAACTTTTAAATTCATATGCAAGTAAACTAATAATTTAAAAAAACAATAATCAGGAAGTAAATAATCAGGGAAATAGTAATCAAGAAACTAACAATCAAGGGAATAGTAATCAGAAAACGAGCAATCAGGGAACAAGTAATCAGGAAACAAGTCTATAACAACAATAATGATTACTTTTGAAGATTACTACATCAGAATCTTCCCTCCTTCTACAAATTCTATTCTCACCACTCCTGTGTCTTCATTGCGTCCTCCCAAAAGATGAAGATAAGAAACTCCGTGCAAAGTAAGTCTGACATTTTTAAGTGTACACACATTCTTCCCGTCTATGTATACCTTGGCTGGTTTATTCTTATGCCAGAATACTTTCATGTCATGCCACTTGCTGTCAATTATTTTAAGTTGCTTTCTGTTGAGTTTAAGTTTATACATACACTCGTATCCTGCTACAGTATCTGTAGGGTTGAACCATCTGTCGTTTAGAATAAGCTGAACATCGGAGTTTTTATCCGGAAGTTGGAGTCTTACGGAAAGAGAGCCGTCAGGAGCTGCAGGAAAATTCCAGACCGCCCCATCATTATCCTGAACGAGAGAATCGTTGGGAGTGTATCCTAACTGTAAAACCTTCATATCAGGTTTATCGGGATAATCGGGATGACTCACAAGCAGTTTTTCTGCCTGACGGTTGTAGCTGCAATGTCCTACAATTCCTTTGTAATATCTGAATGCCGACCAGTCGTCGAGTCCGTTGGAAAAATCGCATGAGCGTGTAGGTTCGTAAAGCCATTTTACGTCGAACATCAGAAGTCGCCTGCACTTCTTATGCTGTCCCACTGACACAAGAATCTTTCCCGGTTCTACTTCAACAGCCTGAACCTGATGCACACTTTTATCTTCACCCACTTTAGTGTCGCCAAATACAGGGGAGTTTCTTTCAGGATTAAGTAGTATTTCTCTGAATCCTTTCCATGACAGACCATCATCATCCGAAACGGCTACATGCACAGCATCACGGTTGGTAAAGACATCATCCCAGATTCCATTGGCAGTAGGCAGTTCGGGTAAGGGTGTTGTATTGCACCAGAAAAACAGCAGACGTCCGTCTCTCATTCTAAAAAGTGTAGGCATGGTGATAGTTCCATAAAATGGGGACGGAGAAGGTTCACTCCATGTTTCACCTCCATCCGATGAATACGACTGATAATGATAGTCCTGGGATGTACGCATCAGCATCCATAACCTTCCGTCTTTAAGTTCCACTATTGTGGGTTCAACAGCCCCGTGATTCCATCTTATGCCTTGATGAAATCCGCCTTTCTCATGTAAGGGTGCATTTACTTTTTCCGATATTTTCCATGAAAGTCCGTCATCATCGGAATAATAGACAAATGCTCCGCTCCTGTCGGTACGGTGAGCACCTGATATAATTCTTTTTCCACCCCTGATAAAAATTGGCGGTTTGTTCATTATACCTGGTTCATTATCTATTTTAATAATGTTCCGGCCTCCTTCCAGGCCTCCTTGGGTGCGCATGGCGTATACACCGCCGTTTGCTGAAAAGAGACGGATATATTCACCGCTCACAGGCGACTGCTGGTCGGCAAATGGTATTTCTTTTGGAAGTTTTACGAGATTCCATGTCATGCCGTTATCCTTGCTTCTTATATAACAAGGGAAAGGATATTCTGAATGTTCCCCGTAATTATAATGACGTATTTCTTTGTCGGGAAGTATGGAAAGCCCTATGTAGGAGTCACTCGGAGGTATACCTACTATGGTTGGCTCGTATATTTCATTTATACTTTTAAAATCTTTAAGGCTGGTTTCATCTGCAAGACTATTTTTAAAATCTGCCTGACAGCTTTTATCTGCCATACTGGTTTCATATACAGAACAAGCGTCATATGCAGAATAAGCGTTATATGCAGAACAGATGCCATATATAGAATTTGTTTCGCTCTTTGCGCCAAGCATAACAGGAATGGCGGTAAGTCCGAATACTATAAAATGTAATTTCTTCATGGTATTTGTATAACATTAGATATACTATAAAACACACTTGGTAAAAAATTTATAACTACAAATATAATTTCGTTTTCCATAGATTATCATATTTATAACTATTATTCGATTTATAAAACATTTTTTATATCGTCTTAAAGATAGTTTCTATGACATTTTATAATAATATTCACCGGCAGACTTTTCCATTTACCATTAAATAACTACTTTTGTATAACATGTCTCGTATAACGTACAACATGTGTATTGCTGGCATCAGCAGAAATATAAAGAATACTCGACATACAACAAACATAATTATATATGAAACGCAGCAGAATTTATTCTAACGAATGGATAAAGATACATCCGTATACTTCAGTCAACGATAGTGACATTTATTTTACCGATCTGGCCAACAGGTTATATTCAGAAACGGTTTATCTTGATTTTTTACCAGATTCATACAAAAAAAGTTTGTGTCTGTATCTTTGCGCTTATCTTGAGGATATCATTTCCGACCTTGGTCTGTGGATGGGATTCAGGAATGAGAACAGACGGCTTTACAGTAAGAATGTTCCGTTTTATGATTTTAATGATGAAGTTTATGTAGATGAAGAACCAAATCTTTCGGATATATGTTTCATTGTCTGGAATACCTGCCAGAAGGCTTTGTATAAACATGATTTCGTTTATCCGCTTGATGTAAACATATTAAAACAATCGGAAGTATATTACGGAATCATTAGTGATGCTTATGAAACAGCTCCTGAAAATAGTTTACTGACTTCATTGTTCGATAATGTAAATAGTTATGATGCAGTTCAGGCTAACCGCATACTTGACTGGCTTTTCGGTCATACTTATCTCACTGAGCCTTCTATGCTTCCATATATCAGCAGAGTAGCTCCAAATGATAAATTCATAATGCCAACCGGACCTTTGGCACTCTTCCTTTACGAATGGATTGATGCTATTGTCTCACGAAATAACAATGGTTGTGATTCTGAAGAGAAGGCTAAAAACTTCTGGCAAGGTATAAAAGGTTTATATCATACTGAGCAGGAAATCCCCGAAACTCTTAAAAGCAAGAATAACGAAACATACAGAAAATTTACAGGATATACCGACGGGTATCCTCTTGTTTACCTCGAAGGTTATGACTCGCTGAGAAAGTTTTTTGTTGAAGCTCTCGGATGGCCCGACGATGACAATCATACTCTGCCGCAAATGAAACAATTCAGGAATTTTGTGCTTATGTGCAATAAAGACAAGGGTATGTTACTTGCCAAAGATATATGTGAATATATTCGTGATGACAAAAATAATCTTTACAATGAGGATGTCGCTAAAAGAAATTCTTTCAGATTACTTACAGAGGAGACTTTATGTCCACCCGATTTGCTTACTCATTGTCTGAAAAACGGAATGTTGCCCGACTTGCAAATGCCTGTAAGCAGCAACAACTCTGACACACAAGACAATCAGCAGATTAATGATAAAATAAATATTGACAATAATACAACTATCAACGGTAATATTACCATCAACAATGCCGACTTTATAGCAAGACATTCATTGCTATATTATTACCGCGGCGACTGATATGTACAATTCTCAAGTAAGAAATATGGAAAAAGGGAATCTTACAAAGGGAGGTATAACATCCACGATGCTGAAATTTGCCTTTCCTCTTATGTTGGGAAACATGCTACAGCAATGCTATAATATAGCAGATACTTTGATTGTAGGCCGTGTACTTGGAGCCAATGCTTTGGCAGCTGTTGGCTCTTCATACTCACTGATGGTCTTTATCACATCTGTTTTTATAGGTTTGTGCATGGGTAGCGGAGCCGTATTCTCTATGCAATACGGTTCGGGGGATATAAGCGAACTGAAAAAAAGTATATTTTCGTCGGCTATGGTTATCGGTGGAGTAACTGTAGTACTTAATATTCTTTCTTTGGTATTGCTTGAACCTATAATAAATCTGTTGAATACCCCGCATGAACTGACAGTTATGGTTTATGATTATCTGTTTATCATTTTATTAGGTATGATACCGGTGAGTATTGCAAACTTTTATTCGTTCCTGCTGAGATCAATCGGAGATTCGTTTACTCCACTCCTTTTTCTGATATTGTCGGTTGTGATGAATATATTCCTCGATATAGCATTCATAGTATGGATTGACTGGGGAATAAAAGGTGCAGCAATAGCTACCGTTGCCTCACAAGCCATGGCTGCAGCTGGAATGTATGTATACACACATACCAGGCTCCCCGAACTGAACGTAAACTTAAGATACATTAAAGACTTTGTGCTTAATTCAGGCTCACACAAACGGCAATCAGTAAAAGAATCTGTAAAGAGAATCACTGAGTATTCCTTGCTTACATGTATGCAGCAGTCTGTTATGAACTTTGGTATTCTTATGGTACAGGGTTTAGTCAACAGTTTCGGTTCTGCCGTAATGGCAGCTTTCGCAGTTGCTGTTAAAATAGATTCTTTTGCATATATGCCGGCACAGGATTTCGGAAATGCCTTTTCCACATTTATAGCCCAGAACTATGGCGCAGGCAAGAAAGAACGGATAATGGGTGGAATAAAGAGTGCAGTTATTGTTACCACTATATTTTGCTTACTGGTATCTGTACTTGTATATATCTTTGCTCCACAACTCATGGCTATATTTGTAAAAAACAGTAATCCGGAAATAGTAGGTATAGGAGCTGAATACCTTCGTATAGAAGGAAGCTTTTATGCAGGTATAGGATGGCTTTTTCTTCTATATGGATTTTACAGGGCTGTAACCCTACCTAAACTTTCACTTGTTCTCACTGTATTGTCGTTGGGCACGAGAGTGATTCTGGCATATTTGCTCGCATCCATACCTTCTATAGGATATCATGGAATCTGGTGGTCTGTCCCAATAGGTTGGGCTATAGCCGATATTGTAGGAACCGGATATTTCTATAAACGCTTCATAAAAGGCAATTATTTTATAAAAGGCAATTATTTTGCAGGAAAGGAAAAGACGAGATAAAATAAACAAAATGAAAATGAAATAATACAAAAAGATATGAGATTAATTAGACTATAAAAATAATTCAAACTTCATTTTAGATACTTCAATCCTTATTTAGTCAGCCTCAACAATTATAATAAACGCTGTCTTGTATTTGATAATATCTTTGCGCTATGGTGAAAGGACTTGATTTTTGTATTCTCACTTATGCTGAAATCATTTCCGGATGTCTGTAAAAAACACAGAAACACAAAAACCATCAGGGATATATTGAAATAACTAACAATCAAATTCATACGACAATGTTTAGAAAAATTGTTCATTTCTCAATCAGAAAAAAATTATTTGTGGTGCTTACCACAATAATTCTGCTGGCTGGAGGTATCTATTCCATGCTCACACTTCCTATAGATGCAGTGCCAGACATAACCAATAATCAAGTACAGATTGTAACGGTATCGCCTACCCTTGCACCACAGGAAGTTGAGCAGCTCATTACTTTTCCTATAGAAATAGCGATGAGCAATATAATGAATGTAAAAGAAATACGTTCTGTTTCAAGATTCGGGCTTTCACTTGTGACTGTGGTATTCGAAGAAAGTGTGCCTACCTTAGACGCAAGGCAGCTTATCAACGAACAAATTCAGTCGGTAGCCGGTGAGATTCCACCGGAATTAGGTACGCCTGAACTGATGCCTATCACTACAGGTCTTGGGGAGATTTACCAGTATGTACTTAAAGTAGAACCAGGATTCGAAGACAAGTATGATGCCATGGAACTGAGAACAATTCAGGACTGGATAGTAAAAAGACAACTATCCGGTATACCGGGAATTGTGGAGATAAACAGTTTCGGAGGCTATCTCAAGCAATATGAGGTTGCAGTCGACCCTGACGCGCTTTATTCCCTGAATATCACAATAGGTGAAGTTTTCGAAGCACTTAATAAAAACAACCAGAATACCGGTGGAAGCTACATCGAAAAAGTAAACCGTGCTTATTATATCCGTTCTGAGGGTATGATTAAAGACATGAAAGATATAGAACAGATTGTAGTAGCCAATAGAGGTGGTATTCCTGTACATGTGGCAGATATTGGCAAGGTAAGATTCGGTGCCCCGAAACGTTTCGGAGCGATGACTAAAGACGGCGAAGGAGAATGCGTAGGAGGTATCGCAATGATGCTTAAAGGTGCTAATGCCAATGTCGTGACTAAGGAATTGGAAAGAAGAGTAGAGAAAGTTCAGAAAATGCTTCCCGAAGGAGTAACTGTAGAGCCTTATCTGAACCGCTCCGAACTGGTAGACCGTAATATTTCTACAGTCATAAAGAATCTTATTGAAGGTGCCATAATAGTTTTCCTTGTACTGATAATCTTCTTAGGAAACGTAAGAGCCGGACTTATTGTTGCTTCTGTCATACCTCTTGCCATGCTTTTCGGATTTATAATGATGAGAATCTTTGGTGTCTCAGCCAATCTGATGAGCTTGGGAGCAATTGACTTTGGTATTGTAGTCGATGGTTCCATTGTTATACTGGAAGGAATCCTTGCCCATATTTACGGCAAAAGACTTATGGGACGAACACTTTCAAAAGAAGAAATGGATAAAGAAGTAGAAGAAGGAGCCGGAAAGGTAGTAAGAAGCGCCACATTTGCGGTTCTTATTATTCTAATTGTATTCTTCCCTATTCTTACTCTTACAGGTATTGAGGGAAAATACTTTACCCCAATGGCAAAGACTTTAGTTTTCTGTATAATTGGAGCCCTTATACTGTCTCTTACATACGTTCCTATGATGGCTTCTCTGTTCCTTAAGAGAGAAGTAGCCCTGAAACAGACATTAGCCGACCGCTTTTTCGACAAGCTCAACAAGGTTTACGGCAAGACACTAAACTTCTGTCTGAATCATATATGGGGAACAATTGCAGCTTCGTTCACAGCACTGATAATCTCGTTATTTATTTTCACAAAACTTGGAGCTGAGTTTATACCTACCCTCGATGAAGGCGACTTTGCAATGCAAATGACACTACCAGCCGGAAGTTCATTAAGCAAAAGCATAGAAGTATCTCTTAAGGCAGAAAAACTTCTGAAAGAAAAGTTCCCGGAAATAAAACATGTGGTAGCCAAGATAGGTACAGCAGAAGTCCCTACAGACCCTATGGCGGTAGAAGATGCAGATATCATGATAGTGATGAAGCCTTTTAATGAATGGACATCGGCAAAAAGCCGTGCTGAGATGGTTGAAAAGATGAAAAGTACACTCGACGGGATAGAGGATGTAGAATTCAATTTCAGCCAGCCTATCCAGTTGCGCTTCAACGAGCTGATGACCGGTGCCAAAGCTGATATTGCCATAAAGCTTTACGGTGAAGATATGGAAGAGCTATACTCGAAGGCAAAAGAAGCAGCCAAATATGTAGAGAAAGTTCCGGGTGCAGCCGATGTGTTGGTAGAACAGGCAATGGGACTTCCACAATTATTGGTCAATTATAACAGAGCCAAGATAGCCCGCTATGGTATCGACATCGAAGAATTAAACACTATAATACGTACAGCATATGCTGGAGAAACAGCAGGAGTTGTTTTCGAAAATGAAAGAAGATTTGATCTGGTAGTCCGTCTCGACAAAGACAAGGTAAAAGATCTGAATATCGACAAACTCTTTGTGAGAACTTCAGAAGGTATAAGAATACCAGTCAGTGAAGTTGCCGAAATAACACTCCAGAACGGACCTTTGCAAATCAACAGAGATGCTACCAAGCGCAGAATAGTAATTGGTGTCAATGTAAGAAATGCCGATATCCAGCAGGTAGTTGAAGCCATAAGAGAGTCACTCGACAATAATATCAAGTTGAAGCCAGGATATTATTTCGAATACGGCGGACAGTTTGAAAATCTTCAGAACGCCATAAGTACATTGATGGTGGTTATTCCTATAGCCCTCATGTTGATTTTGCTTCTGCTGTTCTTTGCTTTCAGAAGCGTAATCTACTCACTTGTGGTATTTTCTACAGTTCCTCTTTCGCTGATAGGCGGTATAGTTGCCTTATGGCTTAGAGGCATGCCTTTCAGTATTTCGGCCGGAGTGGGATTTATTGCCCTGTTTGGTGTAGCCGTACTCAACGGAATACTTATGATTAATCATTTCAATGATTTAAGAAAGAAAAATTACTATAATATGTGTACTGTAAAGATTATCAGAAAGGCGTGTCCACATTTACTGCGACCGGTATTCCTGACCGGGCTTGTCGCCTCACTTGGATTCGTGCCTATGGCCATAGCTACCTCAGCCGGTGCCGAAGTACAGCGCCCGCTGGCAACAGTTGTTATTGGCGGACTTATTGTGTCTACAATTCTTACTCTGATTATCATACCTGTATTCTATAAGATGGTAAATACAGCAGGAACAATAATCAGAAGAAGAGGTTCAAATTCCGGCAACAGGAAAAATGACAAGTTCAGACTCTCCGCTTCAAGGAATTCCATAAATCCCATAATAACTATAGTTTTGGGAATATCCTCATTGATAAGCATCGACTGCCATGCAGAAGAATCTGTTGCCGCAGTTGAGAACCTTATCCGTAAAGGAGGAAACACTCAGAGTTCTGTCATGAGCGGAGAGAACTCTAAAACTCCTATACAGAACGGAGAGAACACTGTTTCGCTCGATGAGGCAATCGAAATAGCTCTTGCAAACCATCCCCGACTCAAGATGGCTAATGCAGAAATTGAGCGTACAAAAGTCACCAGAGGAGAAATCTGGGATGGTGGAAACACATCATTCAGTTATGCATGGGGACAACTCAACGGAGAATACCGTAAAGATAATGAACTGTCTGTTGAACAGTCGTTGGGCTCTATTCTGACACCTTTCTATAAGAATGCACTTGTAAACTCACAAATTTCTACAGGCAAGAATTATAGAGACATGGTAAAGAAAGAAATCATAGCCGAAGTAAAAAGAGCATGGGCATACTACCATTATGCACTATCATCGTACCAACTGTTCATGGACCAGGACAGTCTTGCAAAGAAGCTGAAAGAAAGTGCTGAATTGAGATATACACAAGGAGACATAGACCTTACAGAAAAGAATATGATATCGGCTATGGCCACAAACATCCACACATCGGTATTGCAATGGAAAGAAGAATTGTCTCTTGCAGAAAAAAGATTCGCCTGGGTTTGTTATTCATCAGAGAAAATCATACCGGCTCCCAACAAAAGCGGTATGCATAATATTCTGAAAACATTCAATGAGGTAAATGCAGAGGCAGTTCTGCCATCAGCTTCGCACATCGGATTCTTCAACGGACAAGTTGAGGAAAAAAGAAACATGCTTAAAGTAGAAAGAAGCAAATTTTTCCCCGAATTTTCCGTTGGTTACAGCCGACAGAAGATTGCTCCACTGAGAAACCTCAACTCATGGATGGTTGGAGTATCATTCCCTATTCTGTTTTTCCCACAGCAAAGCAGAAGCAAACAAGCCAAAATAAATTTAAAGATTGCAGAATGGGAAGCAGACAACAACAAAAAGCAGCTTAAAAACAAGATAGATGAAATAAAGGTAAAGCTCAGACAACAGAACGAGAGTCTCGAATATTTCTCGAATGCGGCTCTGGAAGAAGCCAAAAGTCTTCATAACAGCACAATGCTGAAATTTGAGGAAAGTGACATAAACATAACAGAATTCGTACAAAGCCTGAATGCGGTAAGGGATATAAGAAAGTCCTATATCGAAACTGTATATAATTACAATGTCTCTGTCATAGAACTTGAACTTTATACCGAATAAACATCAGCTTCACAACGGATAAATACAAAAACAACAGAAAATTAAATATTTAAACACTTACTGATATGAAAAAGATACTATATACAACAATTGGCTTGCCAATATCTCTGTTAACCCTGATAGCCTGTTCAGGCAATTCCGGAGAAGGAAATATTAAGGATACTGAAAACGGACAGAATATATCTGCCGTAACCGCCATGGAAGACAATAAGGCAAACTCTGAAAGCCAGAACACCCAGTCAGGTAATAGCATGGCAGAAACAATGGCAGAAACAATAACAGAAACTGACGGAAACACTGGAGCCACCTTCCCGGCTGAATCAGGGACAAACGGAATATCAGATAACGGGAACGGAAGTTCATCACATTACAAAAAAACAACCACTTTCAATGGCATAATAACTACTCCACCACGGAGCCACTCAACCATAACATTAACCATGGGAGGAGCTATTGAAAACATCTATGTCTTCCCGGGAGATATGGTAAAAAAGGGACAGACAATAGCCACACTCAAGAATCCTGAATTTATACAACTCCAGCAGGAATTTCTCACAGCAACTGCTCAGGTTGAGTATCTTGAGAAAGAATATAATCGCCAGCAGAACTTAGCCTCACACGAAGCAGCATCGCAAAAGAAACTCCAGCAGAGCAAGGCTGAATTTTTGTCGGAGAAAAGCCGCCTTGATGCAGCTAAGGCACAACTGACATTGCTGAATGTTGATACAGAAAACCTGAAAGAAAAAGGATTGAAAACCTATCTGGAAATCAAGGCACCAATAAGCGGATATGTAACAGACCTGCAGGCCAACTTAGGGCAGTATTTTGATGCAGGCCAACCTATTTGTGATATAATAAACAAATCGGAAGCTCTGCTGCAACTCACAGCCTATGAAAAAGACCTTGCGTACATCTCGGTTGGCAATAAGGTAACATTCACTGTAAACGGACTCGAGAACAAAACTTTCCATGCCGAAATAATAGCAATAGACCAGATGGTAAACAGCGAAAACCGTTCCATAAATGTATATGCAAAAGTTAAAAGTACCGACAAACTGTTCAGGCAAGGCATGTATGTAAGTGCAAAGATCGACGGAAATATGTAACTTTGCAATGCTTCAGATAATGCAGATAATGCTAACCAATATACATATATGACACTCAACATAAAAAACAGATTCCCTTTTATAGTAAATGCCATCAGCATATCGGTGGCGTTTACTATGAATTTTCCGGAACTCATAGCCTTGCTTACCCAAGACAGCCATACAGCAGCCGGAAACTCGAATGTGATATTCCAGAATCTCAACTGGATGCAGGTAAGTAGTGAAATATTATTTACATATATATCAATACTTATTTTGTTTTTCCTGAACGAAAAACTATTTAAGTTCAAGAGCCCGAATTCAAACATAAACGGTAAGAAAATATTAATATCATTTCTTATCATTTGGATTGCAAACAATCTCCTTGGGAAAAGTTTCATTCTCATGCACAGATACTTCGGACTTCCTGCTATAGAAGATATGGCACATGTATACTCACATCCGCTGAGGGATTTCATCATATCAGGAATTGTCACTTTGGGAGGATATCTCATACACCAGAATCTGCTTAGCAGAAAGGTTATGCTCGAGAACCAACAACTGAAAACGGAAAATATTAAAAATCAGTTTGAAGCACTGAAGAACCAGCTTAACCCACACATGCTTTTCAATTCACTGAACACTTTATATTCACTTATCCGTGAAAATCCCGACAAGGCACAAGACTATCTTACACAATTATCAAAAGTAATGAGATATACCCTTCACAGGGACGATGAAAACATGTCTGACACTATTTATCTTAAAGAAGAACTCGATTATATAAAGTCTTATATCTATCTCCTGAAAATGAGATACGAAGAAAACCTAAGCTTTAACATATCGGTCGACGAATCTCTCTTCAACAGGAAATTGCCGAGAATGGCACTACAACTATTGATTGAGAATGCAGTAAAGCATAATGAGATAAGCAACAGGCATCCTCTTACCGTAAACATATCTGCAGTAACATCTTCCACAGGATATAGTATGGAAGTATCAAACAGAATACAACTGCGCCGCGGGACCATAAGCAGTACCGGTATAGGATTAAGCAATCTCAGCAAAAGATATGTATTACTTACAGGTAAAGACATTGAAATAAAAGAGCATGATGGAACATTTTCGGTAACGGTACCACTAATTTAAAACAGCCATGAAAATATTTATTATAGAAGACGAAAAAGCTGCGATGCGCAATCTTAAAACACTAATAACAGAAGTATGTCCACGGGCCGAAATTATAGGCGAGACAGACAGTGTAGAAGAAAGCATAGACTGGTTTGAGAACAATGAAATGCCGGAACTCGTATTCATGGATATACATCTGGCCGACGGTTCAGCATTCGAGATATTTGAGTATACAGAAATAACATGCCCCATAATATTTACCACAGCATACGATGAATATGCATTGAAAGCATTCAAGGTAAACAGCATTGATTATCTGCTTAAACCCATAAATAAAGAAGACCTTAAGAAGGCATTCGATAAACTAAGACAACTAAAAAGTGGAGAAGACAATTTTATAAACAAAATTATAAAGCAGATAAATAAAGAAGAAAACTACAAGACCCATTTTCTGGTACCGGTAAAAGGTGACAAATTCATACCACTGGCAGTTGACTCAATTATGTATTTCTATATCAACGACGGTATGGTAAAAGCTGTAGACAAGGAAAATGTGCAACACATATTTTCACAGTCGCTTGACGAACTTACAGAGCAACTGAATCCGAAGCAGTTTTTTAGAGCCAACAGACAATACCTAATCTCAAAAAAAGCCATTAAAGACATAAGCATATGGTTCAACGGAAGATTGGTTATAAACCTTGTTACACCACTCCCGTCGGATGATAAAATCATAATAAGCAAGGCCAAAGCAACCGAATTCAAAGAATGGTTTTAAAATGAGAGGCACTGCCTGCCGGCTCAGCAAAATGCAATCAATAAACTGCAATCAACAACAAACTACGATATATTTTTCCGTAACTATAATCATTTCAGATACTGAAGATAAAACTTCTCAATCTTATCGAATGGAATAACTTTTAAATTGTCATACAAGTCCACATGGTTTGCTCCGGGGATAATAAGCAATTCCTTATTGTCGCCTGTAAGTTTCTTGAAAGCATCTTCACTGAAATAACGTGAATGAGCCTTCTCACCGTGAATCATAAGGACGGCACTTCTTATTTCATTGCTATACATCAATATAGGCATATTCATAAACGATAAAGACGAAGTCTTATTCCATCCGCTGTTTGAGTTGAGAGAACGCTTGTGATATCCTCTTTCAGTCTTATAATATCCATAATAATCTTTTACAAACTGAGGAGCATCATCAGGCAGCGGATCAACAACCCCACCCGCTAAAGAATAACTGCCGTTTTTATAATCTTCAGTCCGCTGCTCATTCAGCTGCCGGCGTAACTCATAACGCGCGTCGGCATCCATAGAGTCAAAATACCCATTGGCATTAACCCTGCTCATATCATACATGGTAGCTGTTACAGTAGCCTTTATTCTTGTATCAATGGCAGCCGCATTAACAGCCATTCCACCCCATCCGCATATACCGAGTATTCCTATACGGTTGGCATCAACATCATCCCTTGTTGAAAGATAGTCAACTGCAGCGCAGAAATCCTCTGTATTTATATCAGGAGAAGCCACATAACGAGGATTACCTCCACTCTCACCTGTAAAAGAAGGATCGAAAGCAATTGTTAGAAAACCACGTTCGGCAAGAGTCTGGGCATACAGTCCGGACGACTGTTCCTTAACGGCCCCGAAAGGTCCCGAAACAGCAATTGCAGGCAACTTTCCGGAAGCATTCAAAGGTATATATAAATCGGCTGCAAGAGTAATTCCATAACGATTATGAAAAACTATCTTAGAATGATTAACTTTATCACTCTTAGGGAAAGTTTTATCCCATTCATTAGTCAAATTCAATTTTTCTTCCATAACTGTGTTGTTTGTTTTATTATTTCCTTGTATATCATTTCCGGCAAAAGCCAAACTTCCCGAGAAAAGCACACTGGCATATAAACCGGCATATAATACAGTAGATATAAGAATCCTGCCGTTTAATCTCATAATATAAAAATAATTTTTACAGGTTTATAGTTAGAATCAGTAACTCAGACAGGCTGTGTTCCCTTTACATTTCTTACCACTTTGGCCGGATTACCCACCACGATGGTATTGTCGGGTACGTCCTTTGTTACCACAGAACCCGCACCCACAATAGAATTCTCGCCTACCGTAACTCCCGGCAGAATAATTGCTCCGGCTCCAATCCACGAATTCTTTTTGAGCAATACCGGACGGGTATACAATCCATGCCGCAAGTTCATTTCCTCAGGATGATTCTCTGTAATGACACTGACATTGGGTCCGATAAAAACCCCGTCCTCAAGAGTAATACCTCCAAGATCGAGAAAAGTACAGTTGAAGTTTATAAAAACATTTTTGCCGAAACGAGTGTTTTTACCATACGCAATATAAAACGGCAAAAAGATATTTACAGATTTATCTACATCCGAACCGGTTATCTCCGACAGGTAAGAACATAACTCTTCCTGAGTACGATAACAGCTGTTCATCTGGGCCACCAGGTTTCTGCTTTTTGCAACTTCCGCGTTAAGCAATACATATCCCGGATCGTCTGGAGAGATGATTTCTCCCCTTTTAAGTCTTGAAAAAATATCATCCATATAAAACAATAGTCTTTTTAATACATTGCAAAAATATTATTAACCTACAATATATCATGTATACAAATTAAGGGTATTATAACCACAATCGCAGATTATGGCTACAATACCCTTTATAAAAACCTTATATATACTATATCTGTATTTCTATCCCTACAGACTTCTTCAGATAAAAATCATACCGGGATTTATAACATCAGACCACTATACACCTGTTATAGCAACCTTAATTACTCCATCCCTCCTGTTCTCAAACAAATCGTAAGCCTGTTCTATGTCATTCAACTGATATCTGTGTGTTATAAGAGGAGTTGTATCAATTTTTCCCTGACTGATAAGTGAAAGAATCTCGTCACACTTACAGCCATCTACCCCACCGGTCTTAAACACAAGATTCTTGCCATACATATCGGGCAGCGGCAGCAACTGGGCTTCATCGTATAGTGCTACCACAGTAACTATGGCATTAGGACGCGCACATTCCCACGCCATCCGGAAAGAACTGTCGGAGCCGGCAACCTCAATAACCCTGTCAGCACCGCCATTATCGCTATGAGACAGAACAAAATCTTTACAATTCTCAACATCCGAAAGCAATACTCCCGGATAATGTTCGGCCACAAAGCGTCTTCTTTCTTCTGATTTTTCGCATACTATGACACGTTTAGGAGACTTCAGCAAAACACAGGCTAAAGTACATAATCCGGTTGGTCCGGCACCTATAATCAACACAGTATCCTCCGATGATATTTCAGATATATCGGCAGCCCAATAACCGGTCGACAATATATCTCCCACAAACAAAGCCTGCTCGAAAGATACATTATCCGGAATCCTGTTCAAGCCCTGATCGGCAAAAGGAACCCTTACAAACTCTGTCTGTCCTCCATCAATCCTGCATCCCAAGGCCCAACCTCCGTGAGGAGAAGTACAATTGTTTACATACCCGTGCTTGCAAAAGAAACATTCTCCACAAAAAGTCTCAACATTAACAGTTACGCGGTCGCCCGGTTTGACAGATTTCACGGCATTACCCACCGAATCTACTATGCCTACCATTTCATGGCCCACGGTTATACCGGGAACTGCACGCGGAACACTTCCATGCTTGATATGCAAATCGCTTGTACAGATACTGCTCATAGTGATACGCACTATCGCATCAGTATCGTCTACGATCACTGGTTTCGGCTTATCCACTAAAGCGAAATGTCCTTGCTGAATATATGTATATGCTTTCATAAATCTATAAAAAAAGAATCCAACAAAATGCTGTTGCGCATTATTTACAAAGATAATCAAAAAAGCGGAACATTACACACTTTAGAGTCATACAATTTATTCAAGAACCTGAATGTATTATACTATCATAAGATATAATATAAGATTCAATTATAAGGCCCAATTATAAGACCAAACTATTAGTGACAATTATAAGAAATTATCAGAGTGAAAGCTGGTTCAAAACATTGATAAGACTTTTATCAAGCGGTTTGTCTGATTTAATAGCCTCGGCAAACGGTATATATACCACCTTGTCATTATGAATACCAATCAGCACATTCCGCTGTCCGTCGAGCAACGCTTCAATGACACCTTCACCCAGGCGGCTTGCCAGAATACGGTCGTATGCACTCGGTGAGCCGCCACGCTGCAAATGTCCCAATATAGAGACTCTCACTTCATACTGAGGGTATTCTTTCTTTACACGCTCGGCATAATGCATTGCACCGCCATCCTTAGGACTTTCGGAAACTATAACAATACTGCTGTTCTTTGTCTTACGGATTCCACGGCTGATAAACTGTTCAAGCTGGTCGACATCAGTATTATCTTCAGGTATAATTGCAGCTTCAGCTCCCGAAGCAATGGCACTGTTCTGTGCAAGGAAACCTGCATCACGTCCCATCACCTCAACAAAGAAAATCCTGTCGTGTGAAGCTGCTGTATCCCTGATTTTATCTACACAGCTCACAATGGTATTAAGCGCAGTATCATAACCTATAGTGTAGTCAGTACCATTAAGGTCGTTATCAATAGTACCAGGCAGACCTATACAAACAATGTTATACTCATCGGCAAACTCCCTTGCTCCTGCCAATGTACCATTACCACCGATAACCACAAGCGCTTCTATTTTCTCCCTCTGAAGAGTTTCGTAAGCCTTTTTCCTGCCTTCGGGAGTCATAAACTCCTTAGATCGGGCTGTTTTCAGAATAGTACCTCCACGCTGTATGATATTACTTACAGATTCACTGGTAAACTCTTCAATCTCACCGTTAATAAGTCCGTTATATCCATGATAAATTCCTTTTACCTTCCATCCGTTGTAAATGGCACTACGAGTCACGGCCCTTATTGCCGCATTCATGCCAGGAGCATCACCTCCTGATGTCAATATCCCTATATACTTCTCGTCCATAATAGAAAAAATTAAATTAACATTTAAAACTAATACTTAAAATTCTATTGTATAAAACCGGGAATACTTTTACAAACTGTATACCCTACGACAATACTAAATGAATAAATGGCATTTGTGTTAACTCAAGTTATACAATATCTCTTTTTTTTAAACAATCTGACACATATATTGACAAAATGCCATATTAACATCACATCATACAGAAAAAAAGCAAGTCCAACGAAGATACATACCGAGAATATATAACCAAGAAACACCGATATTAAGCAAAGGGAAAAAACAGGAAGAATTATAAATATAATGGAATTACACACAGGCATAAAACAAAAAAATGCTGCAAAACTGTCACTATGACAATTTTGCAGCATCAAACCATGCAGAATTATAACATGAGAAATAATTATCTGCTTAATTTATTCATTTAATCTATTCCGTACCGGGACTATTATTTACGCTGACCCAGTTTGTCATCCATATAAAGAATGCCAGAATGATCGCCACAACGTTTCAGTTTATCAACTATACCCTGAGCTGTAGCTTCTTCTTCAACCTGTTCGCGTACATATCCCCACAAGAAGTCCTGTGAAGCTTTATCTTTTTCTTCAGATGCAATGTTAACCAATTCATCTATAAGCTTAGATACATGACATTCATGCTTATAAACATTCTCGAAAACTTCAAGAGGGCTACCCCATCCCTGAGGAACTACATCAATCTTGTCAACCTTAGCTTCACCGCCACGTTTCATTATATAATCTGCAAGACTATATGCATGTCCCAATTCTTCCTGAGACTGTTTTTTCAACCATGAAGCAAAGCCATCATAACCTTCTTTCTGCAAATAGAAAGACATTGACAAGTAAAGATTAGCAGACCACATTTCGGCTGTAATCTGTTCATTGATTGCATTTTGCAGTTTTTCTGAAATCATAATCTTAAAATTTAACAGTTATACTTATCTTGTTGTTTCTAATATTCGTTTATTCAAACACAACACTTTATCAATAACAAATTCCATGCCATATAACCATGTTTATTACATATTGTCAGTCATCAATTTAAGAAACTTTTAAATCTGTCATGTAAGCAGAATTTATTTTTGAAGTATCTTTGCACCAACATTAGCGAAGTTGACTACAGACATGAAAATTATATTAGCAATAGATTCATTCAAGGGATGCCTAAGTTCTGAAGAAATTGAAAAAATATTCTCGGACGAATTATCCGCGAGAGGAAATAACGTATGCATGATACCTGTATCCGACGGTGGTGAAGGCATGCTCAAGGCATTCTGTTCTGTTTTGGACGGAAAAATAATACAATGTAAAGTTCATGATCCGCTTATGCGTGCCATAACTGCCGAATATGGTATCACAACGGAAGGAACGGCAATAATTGAAACTGCCGAAGCCTGCGGACTGAATCTCATGAAACCTTCGGAACGCAATCCGATGGCTGCCACAACTTATGGTGTGGGAGAACTGATATGCGATGCCATAAAACATGGTTGCAGAAACTTTATAATCGGACTTGGAGGAAGCGGAACAAGCGACTGTGGTATAGGAATGCTGAATGCCATATATGACAATCTTAAAGAACAGTCTGCCCGTGAACAGGAGCATAATCTGACACAGAATAAAGAAGTATGCCAGCATGACGGAAAATATGACAGCGAAAATGCTATCTTCAGTAATTTCCCGGATATACATCAAATCATCAACAACAGCATTCTTCATGAATGTAAATTCATTATAGCCAGTGATGTGAGAAACCCGTTATACGGCAAGGATGGTGCGGCATACATTTTCTCACCACAAAAAGGTGCTTCCCCGGAAACAGTGAAACTACTCGACAAAAGGGCAATGCAGTTTGCCGAATATTCGGCTGCATTATTGGGTAAAGATACATCAGGCAACCCGGGTGCGGGAGCGGCTGGAGGATTAGGCTATGCGTTTATGCAATATCTTGATGCCTCTATCACCTCGGGAGCAGACCTGCTGCTCGATATTTCGGACTTCGGGAATGCTATTAAGGATGCCGACTTGATTATTACCGGTGAAGGACATGCCGACAAACAGACCTTAATGGGGAAACTTCCGGAAAGAATACTTCGGAGAGCAAAACAATACAATATACCGGTATGGCTTATTGCCGGACGTGCAAGCGACAAGGAGATTCTTATTTCAGCCGGATTCGATAAGGTAGACAGTATTACGCCCGATGGAATGAATGTAGACGAAGCTGTAAAGGTTGATAATACAATAAGGAATATAAGGAATTGGGTGGAAAAAGAAAGATTATGATTAACTATGGATGAGAAAAAAAAGGATTGTTGACAAACAATTTTTTTAGAAGACATTAGAACAAAAGAACATAAAAACATTAGAACAAAAGAACAAAAGGAATCCTTACATAAAATGAACTTAATTTTTAGTGAAAGATTAAGTTCGTTTTTTTAAAGATGACACCAGCTTTTAAAGACAAACAAATGAAGACAAAAGACAACGAATTAGACATGCTAAATGGTCCGCTATTTAAAAATATTTTATTCTTTGCATTACCATTAGCGGCAAGCAGTTTGCTTCAGGAACTGTTCAATTCTATAGACGTAGCAGTAGTAGGACATTTTGTAGGCAGTAAGGCACTGGCTGCTGTCGGTAGTAATGCCCCAGTAATAGGGCTATTGATAAATCTGTTCATCGGAATATCGATGGGTGCATGCGCTATAATATCAAATCACATAGGGCAACAGGACAACAAGAGCATAAGCAATGCCATTAGTACTGTATCGATGGTATCAGTAATCAGCGGATTCTTTCTTCTGTTTCTCGGAGTAATTGTTGCGCGTCCCATACTTACATGGATGGGCACACCGCCCGATGTACTCGACGAGGCAGTAAAATATCTGCGTATATATTTCCTTGGAATGCCTTTTATTATGGCATTTAATTTCGGGGCAGCTATTTTAAGAAGTATGGGCGACACACGGCGTCCATTATACATTTTGGTAATGGCCGGTATAATAAATACCATACTCAATCTGATATTTGTGATAGTATTCAAAATGGGTGTATCGGGGGTGGCAGTCTCCACTGGTATTGCAAATGCCTTCAGTGCCACAATGATTATCCGGCTTCTGCTCAAAGAGAAAGAGCCTTACCGCCTGCATCTCAAAAATATTAAAATCAATTATAACGAATTGAGCAGAATGCTCCGTATAGGTATTCCTGCCGGTATCCAGGGAATGATTTTCTCCATCTCAAACGTAGTGGTACAATCATCAATAAACGGATATGGTGCCGATGCAATAGCCGGATCTGCAGCCGCCCTGAACTTCGAGTACTATACATATTTTATAATCCAGGGATTCAATGGTGCAGCCATCAGCTTTATTGCACAAAATTATGGAGCAGGAAAAACAGACAGAGTGAAAAAGGTTTTCTGGATTTGCATGGGTTCGAGTGCCGGACTTTGTGCCGCATTCAGTTGGCTGTTTACATGGCAGAATGATTTTTTCCTGAACTTCTTTTCAAGTATGCCTATGGTACATCACTACGGAAGTATCAGAATGCACATTGTGCTTGCACTTCAGTTTATTGCATGCAGCTACGAAATAGCAGGTTCATCACTCAGAGGTATGGGAAAATCTCTTACTCCTGCCATACTGACCGTTTTCGGTACTTGTATGCTGCGTATTTTCTGGGTATATTGTATATCACCCGTGTGGAGCGGTTACAATGTATTAATGATGGTCTACCCTATTTCCTGGTTTGTAACAGGAACCATGGTGCTTATAGCGTATTGGATTACAATTAAAAAGAAAATTCAATATCGGTAAATACAGATATACTATTCATTATATAGATATACAATTCAAGAAATTGACCTTATACACAACAAAATCCATTAGTATCATGAAATATATAATAATGATAACACTTGCATTTCTGTTCTTCCAATGTTCTGAAAGAAGAGAAATGCAGGAAAATGAAAAAAGAATAACAGTCGACTTGGAAGAAAGGACAGAGACATCTGTATTTGATTTAATGGATTCTATCACTGTGGTTCCATTAGAATCATCCGATTCATGCTTAATTTCCACGATCCATCAGATAGAAAAGAAAAATGATACTCTTTATATATATGACATGCAGCAATCATCCTTCTTCTGTTATAAAACCAATGGAGTTTTTCTTTTCAAAATATCGGACAAAGGAAGCGGACCTGAAGAATATCAATATATAGAACATTTCTCTGTATCTGAAAAGGGTGAAATCTTTTTACTGGAACCTTGGGGTAATATATATCACTACGGCAACAATGGTATATTCATACAAAAAATCAAATTACCGGATGTGCTAAAATCATATAATGAGATTTATGTCAGGGGAAATTCCATAGTAATAAATTCATTGTCAGGAGATATATTATACTATTCACTATCCGACGATACATATCAGAGTTTTCATTTATATGAAAGAATGAATGCTTTCTTCCCTCTGAAAAGAACATCTGTATATAATGACTCTATCATGAATGTTTCTCTTTTTGATAATCAGATTTATAAAATAGCCCGGGATGGGTTAGTCTCTTCATGGGCATGGGATTTCAAAGAAAACAACAACAGTGAAAAGGACATAAAAAGACTGACAAGTGAAATAGAATATAAGTCAGGCGACAATCACAATTCCGTTATGACAGACTTTATAGGGAAAGGAAAGCCTCTAAAACAATTTATTTATACATCATGCGAATCTAACCGTTTTAAAATCGCACTGATGGAATATGACAATAATTTCCTGCATGTTTTCCATGATAAATGCAACAAAATGAACCGTGTTTTCACAAGGACAAAGGAAAATACAATATTTCATACTTGTACATATAGTGACAACACATTTATATACTTCGACCAGCCATTCGTCAGAGGCTGGAGGGATTTAACTTGCATAACAGAAGAAGTTTTAGGTGAGAAATACAGTCTGTATGCAAATCTTATAAATGATAGCGACAGTAATCCTACAGTCATATTATTTCACTTGAAAAAGTAATGACATCGTACTTGGATTACTGAAGAAACTGGCTAAAATTCCAACCTGGCATAAAATATAAAAAACAGAAAGCATTACATCACTTAAGACGTGATATAATGCTTTCTGTTTTTTATGTTATAATTATTCCATTCCGTTACAGCTGACAGTTTATGACAATATCCTGTCAGCCGTTCACGCATCAAATATAATATTAAAAACCAACACCTTATTTATTTAATGATTCATGCCATTTCACAAATTGTTCATCAGTTAGAATCTTCTTCATCTTTTTTGTAAACTTTTCTTTTTCCTTCATGCGCTTTTCCTCAATCTCTTTTTTGAGTTTATCCATCTCCTCAGGGCTCATATTGCCTTTTGCCTTCATCATCATTTCATTAGGGAAACCTCCCCTCATACCGGGACCACCTTCGGGCATCTTTCCATCGTTAGCAAGAGGAGTTTTACCATCCATTGGAGGACGTCCGTTTTCCATACCTGGTCCACCCGGCATCATAGGATGAGGGAAACCGCCATTCATCATTTCTTCAATTTTGTTTTTCTCTTCCTTCAATACAAGCTTGTAAACTTTCTTATACTGCTTATCTGTAAGAGATAATTCATCTTTCAGATCAAGAGCCATTTTTCTGGCAGCTTTCTCCGGATTGGGAAGTTCTTTGAATCCATCCGGATGTATTGGACGTTGAGAGTTTTCCGGATTATGCATATTACCGAAATCTTCAGACATAAATCCACTTTCTCCTACCCCAAAGCTGTCTGAATTAACGTCCTGAGCTGAAAGGACTCCGCACATCATTAACAAAAACAACGACGAACAAATCTTAAACTTTCTCATAAATATACCAATAAAAAATTATAACTGAAATTTATTCTACAAACACATCTGTCACTTTCAGGTTATATTTGTCTTTATATATGTAATATGAAAACAGAATTCATATAAATCTGGTACAAATGTAGGTATCAGGATGTAATAAATAAATTAATATCGACCAATTGGGGGTTAACATAGACGATGGACTTGCAGATGACTATCAAAATGAATGGGACAGATAATATTAACTCATTTTCAAGCATAACCGTGCATTCCACCCAATACGAAATTAACACCGAAATATGTAATGATTACACTTAGGAATGCCAATACCATAAAACGGTGGAAAAACATACTGTCGGCAAATGCAGGAATTGACCTTGAATGTATGGCTGACGAATAAATAAGCATGGTTATAAGTGCCCATACCTCTTTGGGGTCCCATCCCCAATATCTTCCCCACGATACATTGGCCCAGACAGCACCTATGAATATTCCGGCTGTCAAAAGAAAGACTCCGGGATAAAGCAAAAGTTTACTTGTCAACTCCAAACGGCGGATCTCATTTTTTGTTTTCTCTCTGTCTGTCCGGTAGAGAATCTCAGCTGAAATTCCGTTAAGCATTATTACCGCAAAAACAGAATATGCTATCATTATTGTCACTACATGAATACTAAGCAACGGAGATGTAAGCACAGGCATGAGTGGTGTAATAGACGGATTACTCTGGCCAAGAGATGCAACAAGCATGGCAAGTCCGCATATAATATAGCCCAACGAAGTGTAATTATACATTAGTCTGCGTGCTAATAACGTAAAACCTACAGCTGCAAATGCCATAAACTGCATTGTCTCAAAACCGTTCGACAAAGGAATGTGTCCGCTTATCAATCCTCTTAAGGAAATTATAAAAATGAGGTATAAAAGCAGCGGCAACATTGCCCAGTATAATAAACAGTTCACCTTTGTATCCGTTGAAGAACGTCTGTATATCAGTCTGTTCTGGTAAACATAGCCGCAAAATCCGACAATCAGGCTGAATATGAAAATAAATCTCGTGTCGGGCAGTGAGTCATATATAATTTCTGTTTTTATACGAAAATCAGACGGAAGGCTACCCGAAGCCTCCTTCTTCTGATATTTCCTTATCTTGGATATAAGGCCATCCACTTCATGAAAATTTTTCTCACCTACTTTTGCGGCCACATAATTCATGCTATATCTGATAAAACGCCATTTATCATCATCAACACTTGGTGGCAGATTATCGGAAAGTGAATACCACACATAAGTGTTATTATTTTTGTCGAATACAGGATATATTTTCAAGATACTGCCTGTACAAACCATACTTATGAGATTAAACTTCTCATTGGCTTCTTCAAGTGCACGCCTCTCTTCACGGGAAAGTGTGCCATTATTTAAAGCCTCATCAATTTTAAAGCTACCAATACCTGTAAAGTCTGACAGTTTTGCATAATCACCTTCTGTGCCAAGCACATGCCTAACATACCTGCCGGATATCTTTATACAAGGTTCATCCTTCCAGTTATCGTAATAGAAAAACCATGAAGTAAGGAACTGTGTCGCCGAAAGTCCCTCAAATGTTTTTCTTCCATATATTTTTAAAATAAAATCATTAGCCAAAGTCTGCATCGGACAAATGCGGCCGTTGTAATAAACATAAAGTTGCCCGAAAGAACTTGCTACATATTCCGGGAGTGCTGATTTATGACTGTTTAATGAAGATGGTGCCGGATAACTTACTGAAGAGAGTACCGGATGGCTTACTGAAGAGTTGGCTGCATTTACTCCTGTAACCAACAAAAGGACAAACAAAATTACCTTACAGTTGTCTGAAGCCTTTTTAAGTAAATAGCGGAAAAGAGTTTTTTTCTCGGCAAAGAACAGAAGCATACCCAACAACAGAAAAACATATCCGGTATATGTGATAAAAATACCTGCAGGATCAAAGCAAACAGTCAGAGTTACACCATTTTTATCAGCATCGAAGGCAGTCTGATAAAATCTGTAGTTTCTGTACTCAAATATTCTGTTCATTGCGACTGTTCCGCGTACAATATCCTCATTATCATATATAATAATACTGCTGACATAATCCATGGGAGATAATGTGCCGGGATAATATTCCACAGTGAAATTTTCGAGTTCTACAGAGAAAGGAAATCTTACAGTCTCTGTATCATTTAAATTATATGCCGATACAGCTTTATTGTCCATGCGAATATGCAAGGTACCACGTCTGCCTGAAATAAATGTTACAAGTGCCCCAGTAAGAATCACCACAAATGCCAGATGAAGCATAAATGTTGGTTTTCGGAGATATAACCGTGATAAAATAATATATACAAAAGATGATGCTACAGTAATAATCCATGCACATACAAAAAACACAGAATTATATATATAAGAAATGGCAAACGAGGGTTCTATGATTTTCTCTAGTACTGTGGCCGTCATCATTATAATTATAAGAATACCAAAGCCCCACAGACTTAATTGTTTCGATATGTTTAAGAGTTTAGTCCTGTTTAATATTTTAGTTCTGTTTAAAACCTTAATTCTCCACGACTCCTTTTCCGACATTCCCGAATCCGATATTCCCGAATCTGACATTTTTATATTAAAAAGTCTTCTGCTCATGATTGTAAATAAATAAATTGTAAAAAAATCCAAAGCTGTCCCAATATCCTTGATAATGATAAATGGGACAGCTTAATTATGATGGAATCACAAATTATACCTGATTTGAAAACACTTGTTACAGCAACAGATACTATATAATATTGTACTATACAGCATCATATTTATATAGCATCAATAAATTTTACTATAGCATCCCTATCCTCTTTAGAGAGTTCCCTAAATTTCTTTACAGTATAATATGCGTCGCTCTTCTCATTACCATGCCACATAATAGCTTCGATAACATTTCTCGCACGATTGTCGTGCAATCTGTCGGCTGTAGGAGAACCGGTACATTTCTGATGCAATCCTCTGCCCCATAAAGGAGTAGTCCTGCACCATCCTGTACGGATATCGTTTTCCATATACAACTTATGCTGAATCATATCAGTGTAAGGCCATATTTTCTGGTTGGGATAACGTGGTAAACGTTTGTCACCCTTATTGAAGAAACCGTTGGGGTCATAATAGTTGTCATCGCCTGTAGTCCATGATGGTTTATGACAATATGTACAACCAATCTGTCCGAAAAGTTCCTTTCCTTTCAACACATCAGGATCGTCAATATTTCTTACAGCAGGAACAGCAAGTCCCCTGTGCCACACCATAAAGTCAACATAGTCGTCATCACTCATCTCAACATCAAGTTCTTTCGATGTAAGATATTCTTTTATTGCAGCTTCAATATCTTCCGACTTGTCGGATGCGGGATGCCAGGTTGGATGTTTTTTCTCCGGATCGGCATTATTGATATAATCCACATAACCGGACTGAACCTCCGGATCTTTGGCAGAATACTCAACGTATGTTCCGGCTGCATCGAGATAATGGTAACGTCTGTTGCTCCTGGTTACGTTTGTGATATTCCAAAGGGCATTTATTCCGGCAGCATCCTGAAGAGGGCCTCTGCTCAAGGCGTAAGTAAATCTGAAAGGGTGTGATTCAATTTCTGTTCCTGGAGCTATATCAGTAGGTTTGGAATTGCTGTATTGTTTTACCCATTCCCCGTTCTTGAATATTGCAGGATTTATCCCGTTAGGAAGAAAGCCGTCGCTTTCCTGTTTGGCATATTCGGCTTTCAAGTCATCATCAGAAATAGCGTCAAGCAGACCTGTTCCATAAATTCCAATGGTAGATTCTATCCTTACTTCATAGTTCTCAGGTAATGTATACCCTCTGTTTACCACATATATGGCTTCCTGCGGTATGGTAATCTCGGGATACTGAAGTTCGTATGTTTCTCCGTCGGGGAATCTGTTTTGCCACTGGTCGGTATAGTTTTTCCATTCTACCGTAATCTTGTTTTCGTCGAGCGGGGCTTTGAACGGCTCTACCGCATGAGTCTGTGGCATTCCGGCAAGCCATGACACATATGCATCAGTCTGAGGATTATATACCACAAGCAAACATCCGTTTCCTATTCCATTTGTTTCAAATTTTCCGGCAGGCAGTCTTTTCCCGTGTCCGTATCCGGGATGGCAATGTATACATGATGTGCGGATATATACAGGACCAAGTCCGCTTCGCACTCCATTGTGATTACTCATAAAAGGTTTTTCAAACAGTGCCTCTCCATTCTTGAACTGGGTATCCATACCTCCGTTCTCAACTGCCGGGGTTGGCTGTTCAAGAGCATTCGAAGTAGACAGAAACGAAGTACCGAGTTCGCCGCCAGCATAATACCATTCAGGAATTTCGCCCGGCTGTTCCTGACCGTTGTCGGCAGAACCGCCATTTTCATTGTCGCTGCATGCTGATAATCCTGCCAGCAAAGCGGTACCTGCCACAAGATAAAATCTATAATTCATAACAAATATCTATTTAATCTTATATCTATTTAATCTTATATCTATTTAATCTTTAAAGAAGTTATTTTACAAAGAGAACAACAGGTTATCAGTTTTCTGTAAGTACCTTGGCAGCCTCACTAAGTGCGGAAGAAAGATCGGATACAGCCTTTATAGCATCTTTACTTGTCTGTTCGGTGGCATGTTTTGCAAATGGTTCAGGCATTTTCTCTATGGCAGCTATCGCAGCAACAATGGCATCACACACGGCCTTATCGGCAGTCTTGTCTACAGAAGCGATGTAGTCACTCACAGCCTTGTCGCCATCTTCACTTCCTTCATAAGCATTCTGTATACTTCTTATATTATCAGCAAAATCCTTTATAGAATTCAGACTATACGGAGACTCGATATAGTTTTTGTCTTCCTCGCTGCTTCCGTTGGCCGGACGACCGATTTTCTGTTCTGCCACTTCATCGGCAATATCTATGCAGCCCTGAAGTATTTCCTGTGCAGCATCATTATAGTTTACATACTTGCTTCCTCCCTGACCGGCATTAAGCATGCTTTCACCATAATTGAATGTAGGTTCAAGTTCATTGTCGGCAAGGATAGATTTCTTTTCGGAAGTTACATTATCTGTACCCGCCCAGGAAGCTTCGAGCCTTATACACTGAAAACATAAATCTTCGGCCACAGCCGACATATAAATCATCTTGTTTTTATCGAGCGTGCTGACATCTCTCGCTGATGATTTTTCACCGGTGGAATCGAGCTGGAACAGCATATATTCAATAGCATGGAATCCCAATAATCCATAACCGAGATTACTGCTTACATAACTTCCTCCGCTTTGTCCTATGGCATTCATTATATCCTTATTGTTCAGCAATTGCTCGAGTGCAGTCTTATCCAGTGGCCACGAATCAATGTGAGGGTCGATATTATAGTCGGCAGCAGCTCCAAAAAGGAATGCCTCACTAAGTTCCCAGTATTTTCTTGAATCTTTCCAGTGATTACCGGCCTCGGTTATTTTCTGCTGTGCCGAAGCTAAATCTCCACTTATATATGCTTCCTTTGCTTCAATACAGGCATTCATCAGTTTTAAAGATGCATCGGCCATATTCCTGTAGGTAGTAATTACAGTATTGTTGATATATGGCGTAACAGCATCTTTCAGGGCCTGTTCCTTTACTGTCATTCCAGATAACTCTTCACCCGAATTTTCATTATCGCATGAAGTCATTGACACGGCAATCATTGCTCCCATAAACATGTACAGAGGTGTTTTGATAAATCTTTTCATCTTTAATAAAATTTTAGTTTGTTGTTAATGTTATTGTTTTTTGATATACTTACTTAGCTACATATTAATTATATATTAAGTTTATATTGAGCTATATATTAAGCTTATATTAAATTAGGTATATTAGTTGCACGTACTGCATATGAGTTATTTTGTGAAGAAACCTGCATATGCCACTCCTAAAGAGACTGAAGGTTCGTTATTATACATGGATTTTAGTAAGCCGACAGAATATTCCCCCTTTATGACAATTTCCTTTATAGGATAATAGTTAAGTCCGGCTGCAACTCTGTTCCTGCCGCAGTATTCATACTTTAAACCTTTAGTTTTATGCATAGAATCATAATAATCATATCGGCCGAATATATACAGTTTCTGTCCTGCCGTTTTTTTGTTTCTTATTTGCGACATAAGATTATATCCCGCCTCAAAGCCGGCAGCAATTGCATCAGAAGCAACAGCCTGTTTTGGTGAAGGAGAGTTACTGCTCATTCCGAGATTATACTCACTGATCAGTTGGGAATCGGAGAGATGACCATAATCTACATTTCCCCTTACTATCCAGTTGTGACCTGCATAATCGAAATCGAATGCTCCTATAGTTACAGTACCCTTAACATCCTTGAATTTAGATTTCTTGCTCCGGCTCAGAGTGTTGCTGAACGAGTTTCCTACATAACCGCTTAAGGAAAGACGTAATCCTTTTATAGAGTAATTATCAAGTCTGAATGCCCCTGCCATCGCATTGGCAATCTTGAACTCGTATGGGCTGCCAGCACCTCCCTGAATCCAGTTCATGCGGTTGAACCTGTCGGAATCAAGCCCAGGGAGAAGCATTGCTTCGTATCTCCAGTCTCCTAACCTTCCCCAGATGCTCAAGCCGGTTTCGTGCCATGTACATGGAAGTATAGTATTTTCGCCCTCAGGACGGTAAACACCGAAAAATTCAGTGGGCATGTGGTGCTGGTTGGTGGCTCCTACGGGAACAATTATGTGTCCTAACTTTATATTCAGCCCTTTGCTAAAAGATTTCTGAATCCAAAACTGCTCGAGTGCAACTTCTCCACCACGCTCAATCTCACTTTCATATTCTCCGGCCTCTTCCTCTTCTATCTCAACGGCACTTTCTGTTCCTCCATGCTCGAATTCTATCTCACTTCCCAAAGTCCAGCCTTTACCGAAATCATAACCTACAAAAAAGACAACATGCGGCAGGTCGAAACGTCCGTGACTTTCATTCTTGTAGTTCACGGCATCGGTATACCTCAAATAATTGTCGCTGTAAAAATTTCTGCTATATACAGCTTCGCCGTAACCTCCAAAAGTAAGTCGGGAAGTCTTTTTGTTCTTTGAATCCAGGTCTTCGCCATGAAGCTTGGATGAATTGATAGTATTGTCTGATTTATTGCTTTCTCCAACAATACCATTATTGCCGGCTTGTGCCATATTAATGGCCATTGAGGCAAACATTGCAGAAAAAATAAGTTTATTTGTTTTCATTTTTTTATGATTTATTTTCGAATACAAAGGTATTTAGGTTAAAAAGCTGGGACAATACCCAAAAATCGGTAAATTTTATGTTAAAATCTGTATACAAATTCGGGTATCCATGAATTCATACCTAATACTTATTAGAAGAAATTTGATAGGACATTTATTATTATAAGATCTTTATTACTATCCGGCAGTTATAAAACAGTGAGTAAAAACATTACTTTATACGTACTTAACACATACTTTAGACGTACATTATACGTACTTTATACGTACTTTATACGTACTTTATACGTACTTAACACATACTTTATACACATCTTATACATAATGTCATAATATCTGAAATATTGTCATATCAAAACTGTATTTATTATGACTATTTGTCAGCATATAATTTAAAATGATATATATTATCATATAAAATAGCTTACATTATATAAAAATATTCGGCATAAGGTTGAATTTATACTCAAAATCGTTAAAATATCGGGGATAAACAGCATAATGCCACAAAAAGAGAATAGATTATGGCATAGGTTTTGTAATACTATAAGCGAAGTTCAAGCTTACAGAATGTTAGAGATAACAAGAAGTCAGTAAAGAACAACAGATAATAATCCTGAAAAATCAGGAGTTACGTTATTCAATACTGACAGAATGAAATCTAAAACATAATGTGAGTTGGACGGAAAGAATATTTACAAACAATAAAAAATGTATAACTAAAATATAGGAGATTTAATTATGATGCCGATTAGAAAGTATTACAATCAGAACTGGTTACCAAGTATCTTTAATGATTTCTTTGATAACGATTGGATGGAAAAAGCAAATGCTACAGCTCCTGCAATCAATGTAATAGAAAGCGATAACGATTACAAGGTAGAAGTTGCAGCTCCTGGAATGACAAAGAACGATTTCAACATCCAACTTGGTGATGAGAATAATCTTATCATCTCAATGGAGAAGAAAGTTGAAAGTGAAAACAATGGCAATGAAGGTGCCAATAAATCCAACGAAAATAAGAAATACTTGCGCCGTGAGTTCTCATACACTAAATTTCATCAGTCACTTTATCTTCCAGAAAATGTAGATAAAGATAAAATCAGCGCAAATGTTACTGATGGTGTCTTGAACATCATATTGCCTAAGTATACTCCGGAAGAAAAGGCAAAAGTAAACCGTGTGATAGAAATTCACTAATTCAACTCTCTGAGGTGTGTTATAGTGACTGTTTAACCAAGATTGATGAATAATGAATAATGGATAACTGAAAGGTTATCACACTAATGCGTGTAAAAAATGAATTAACTTAACCCATAAGAGCCTCCCGCAAGCCATTCTGCCTGTAGGAAGCTCTTATTTTTTGAACTGAAACAACAACTCAACAATAATAGCTATGGCATATATCGATTATTACAAAATCCTTGGTGTTGACAGGAATGCGACACAGGATGAAATCAAGAAGGCGTATCGGAAACTGGCCAGAAAGTATCATCCCGACCTTAATAAAGATGATGCCTCGGCCAAGGAAAAGTTTCAGGAGGTAAACGAAGCAAATGAGGTGCTCAGTGACCCTGAAAAGAGAAAGAAATATGATGAGTATGGCGAGCATTGGAAACATGCTGACGAATTCAATAATGCTTACCAGCAGGGATATTCATACAACAGATATTCCGGTTATGGCAACTCCAACTATGGTGATTCTTCCGACGGCAATTTCAACTTTAATGATTTTGCTTATAATAGAAACGGTAAAAATGGATTTGAGGAATTCAGTTTCCACGGAAACAGTGGGTTCTCGGATTTCTTTGAAGAGTTGTTCGGACATGGAAGGGCTTCGTCTGCCAACCAGAACCTGAAAGGGGCAGATCTTCAGGCTGAATTGCATCTTACATTAAGAGAAGCTGCTGTTACTCATAAGCAGACTTTCAGTATCAACGGTGAAAAGCTTAGAATAACCATTCCTGCAGGTGTGGCCGATGGTCAGGTTATCAAACTTAAAGGTCACGGAATGAAACCTGAAGGATTCAATATGAATGCAAATGGCAATAACAGCAATAATGTACAGGCTGGCGACTTGTATATAACTTTCAGAGTCAGTGATGAAGATAATTTGAAACGTAAAGGGGATGATATATATATGAATAAGAGTATTGATTTATATACTGCTGTGCTGGGCGGATATATAAATGTAAATACACTGAACGGAGAAGTCAGAATAAAAGTTGAACCGGGAACTCAAAATGGCAGTACTGTACGTCTTAAGGGAAAAGGATTTCCTGTATACAAAAAAGAAGGACAGTTCGGTAACCTGATTCTTACCTATCATGTAGATATTCCAACTTCTCTTACAAACAAGCAGAAAGAATTGTTCGAGCAGTTGAAAAATGCCGGATAATGTATTTTCTGACTGTTCTGACTTTGGGACTTGCTTCTGGTTTTTCTTATCCGGTTCAATATTTATCATATAATGATGAGAAATATGGGTATTATTTTAAGTGCTCATATTTCTCATTTTTTTATTTATACAGCTATGCCGATTTTTTATTTATACTGGTAGGTCAATATATAATTAAATGTTAAAATATTTGTCTTATCATTTAAATCTTGTTATATTTGCAATACAAAATTAATCTCTAACTTTAAAATATCTAAATGGCCATGAATAAAATTATAGGAATAATCACATTTTTAACCCTTTCTGCATTTTCTGTTATATCGTGCTCCAAAGATGACTCTATATATACAGACAATATGCTAACAATAAACGGAGTAGACTATAATACTTCGGTTGCTATTTCAACTCAAGGACAGTGGAACAAGAATACCAATAAAGCTAAATTTACAGTTGCCACAGGCGACAGAATTGGCAGTACAATGGGAATTTTGTTGTATAACTTTAATTTTACAACAGACAAACGTATTGCAGCCGGAGACAAACTTCACGAAATGGAACTTTCCTTATGTCCTATAACCAATGCCGACAGGCTTGAAAGTGACACTGATATAGCCTATGACTATAAATATGTAAGCGGATCGGCTGTTGTACTCGAAGCAAATTCTGCCCACGATTTTATAAGAATAGACTTCAACAAACTCGTAATGGAATATAATGGAGATTTAATAGAACTTGACGGTGTAGCAAAAGTTGACTTCTGCTTTTCATCGGTATGTGATTTCGACTGATATTATTCCTTTCTATTTTCATAGCCATTATAAACATAAATGAATTGTAAAAAAAAAGTATTCCGATATGATGCCATTTACAACCGACTCTTCCTTTCTTAACTCAGTTATTGATATAGTAAAGGAGGCTTCATTTTTAATGCTTACAGATTCTTTTGAGATATCAGAAAAAGGCAGCTCATCAAACATTGTCACATCTTCGGATATGGCTGTTCAGGATTTCTTATGCAAAAGGTTATCGGAACTGCTTCCCGGCAGTGGTTTCTTATGCGAAGAAAAAGATGTAAGGGATACTTCTCATGAGTATACATGGATTATAGATCCTATTGACGGTACATGCAATTATAGCCGTGGCATATCGATGTGTGCTATTTGTGTGGGACTAAAACATAACCTGAACATGGAAATCGGGGTAGTCTATCTGCCCATGTCGGATGAGCTTTTTTATGCACAGAAAGGGAAAGGTGCTTTTCTTAATGGACATGAGATACATGTATCCGACAGGCCGTTTAATCAAGCTGTATTCTGTACGGCACTTCCTGTTTACCACAAGGAGTATGCAGAAGTATGCTCAGATATCATGGTTGATGTTTTTAAAAAGTGTAATGATATAAGACGCATGGGAGCATGTGCTCCGGAACTTTGTTATACAGCAATGGGCAGATGCGAAATGTATTTTGAGTATTTGCTTAGCCCATGGGATTTTGCTGCTGCATCTCTTATATTGACAGAAGCTGGAGGAGTTGTATCCGACAGCAACGGAATACCTCTTACATATACCGAAGGCTGTGGTGTAATAGCTGCCAATAACGCAGAGAATCATAAACAGCTTGCTGAGATAATAAGAAAGCATATCGGCAACCAATGATATAAAAGGTTGATTGATTATTTTATATATAAATATAATTAAAGTCAAGCTATAACAAGCTATATAATAATTAGTAATGCAAACTTAACACGTGTTTTATTAAAACGTGTTTTTAGCAGAATCCCCCTGACATAAGTATATAATACATATCATATTATATATCTATATCAGGGGGATTCTTATTTTATATCAGATAATAGAAATTGTCTGTTTCTTATAATCTGTATATTATAATCTGTTTAGATATTTGTATATATCCTATATTCTATAATAGAAAAAGATACGTATACTTTCAATTAATTGAATACAGTCTTTATTGATTTACCTTCCTTATCCTTGAACTTTACATCATACAAATCTCTACGACGGTCTTTTAATGTGCGCACACTACCATATGTATGAAGTTCACTAAGCAGATCAAGGTCAATATCAGAAATAAGTATCATTTCTGTATTAGGAGTTGCTTCGGCACGCTTTCCGTCTGTTGGGAAAGCAAAATCGCAAGGAGTAAACACACCCGACTGAGCATACTGTATATCCATATTATGTACACGAGGCAAATTTCCGACACTACCGGCTATTACTACAAAACATTCATTTTCTATAGCACGTGCCTGAGCACAAACTCTTACTCTTGAATATGCATTCTGTGTATCAGTAAGGAAAGGCACAAAAAGAATCTGCATTCCCTGGTCGGCCATTATACGTGACAGCTCTGGGAATTCCACGTCATAACAGATTTGAACGCCAATCTTTGCACAATCTGTATCAAAAGTCTTCACCATGCTTCCACCTGACAATCCCCAACTTTTTGTTTCTTCGGGAGTTACATGAATTTTTTCGTACATTTCATAACTGCCGTCCCTTCTGCATAAGAAACCTATATTGTAAAGTCCGTCTTCGCGCATCTGCGGCATACTTCCGGTAATGATATTTATATTATAACTTATGGCGAGTTTCAGGAATCTTTCTCTTATTTCATCTGTATAAGAACAAAGTCCGCGAATGGCCTGAGATTCACTCATGTGGTTGAACTCTTCCATCAGTGGAGCATTGAAATATTCAGGGAAAAGAATAAAATCACTTTTATAGCCAGATACAGCATCAACAAAGAACTCTATCTGTTCAAACAAATCATCTATAGAGTGATAATTTCTCATTTGCCATTGAACCAATCCAACACGCACACTGGTTTTTGCAGATATAGGACTTTCTGTAGGAGGCTGGTAATATATGTTGTCCCATTGCAGCAAACATGCATAATGCTTTGACTCTTCATCGTTTGGAAGATAATTAGTCATAACCTTGCGCACATGGAAATCATTCGACAACTGGAAAGTAAGAACCGGATCGTATATTTCTCTTTTTCCGACTTTCTCAATATATTCCTTCGGACGAAGTTTATCGGCATATTTATGATAATTAGGAATTCTTCCTCCAAACATTATTGCCTTGAGATTGAGCTCTTCACAAAGGTTTTTACGATACTCATACATTCTGCGGGCTAAACGCAGACCTCTATAATCGGGATGTATGAATACTTCTATTCCGTATAATATATTACCCTTGGGATTATGTGTAGAAAATGTTTCGTTTCCGGTTACCTTAGCGTAAGTATGATCGCCTTTTACAAGGTTATAGTCTACTATTATTGACAATGCACAGCCTACTATCTTATTGTCAACAACTGTAACTACCTGACCTTCGGGGAATATTCTTAACAGAGTTTCAATTTGTCCGTGTGTCCAAAACACATCACTGCCATCGGTATAAACTCTTCGGAATGACTGGGCAAGCTGCGCATAATCTTCAATCTGTAAAAGACGCAGTTGGACTTTACCAATACTTTGTTCTTCCATATTTTGTAATTTATTTTAGAAGTTGTATCTTAGTTGTAACACTTTAATTTCCTATCAGGGAATCAAGCCTGTAATAAAGCATTTCAGGTTATATAATCTCGAATAGCGGTGCAAATATAAACCATATTAAAATATCTGGTTCATTTTTAACATGGTTTATACTTATATGTTAATGCCAAAGGAGTAATAAAAAGGTATTTTAATACAGAAAAAGTTCTTATAAACATGACATCTTACAATATTATTACACTGATAATTGTCAAAAGTGAACCAGGAATTCATTAAAGTAAAGTATTTTTAATATCTTTGTTTTATGTATTTTATAAAGAATGTATAATAACTAAACAACAAAAACTATTATATGGCAAAAAGTGATTATATAAAAGCCAACAAAGAGTGGCTCGAGGCAAAAGCCCAAGAAGAAGGTGTAAAAACTCTTCCCAAAGGTATATTGTATAAAATTATCACAAAAGGAAAAGACAATAACATCCATCCTACTCCAAGAAGCATTATAACAGCTCATTATACAGGCAGAACTATAAACGGTAAAAAGTTTGACAGCAGCAGAGGCGGTGCTCCTTTGGCTGTACGCTTATGTGATCTTATAGAAGGATGGATAATAGCTATGCAACAAATGTGTGTGGGCGATAAATGGGAGGTGTACATCCCTGCAGAAATGGGATACGGAAAATTCTCCCAGCCTGGTATCCCAGGTGGTTCTACTTTAATTTTTGAGATTGAACTGCTTGGTATTGCATGATATTCAACTGCAATTTCCTGATTTAAAATCAATCCGTAAACTGCAAATAAGGTATGTTATACGCTCATAATGTATTAATTTTAAAATCGTTATAAAATTCATTATAAAGGTTTGTTTTAATGAATAAATCCAGTTTGCTTAGTTTGCCTAGTAAATAAATAATTTAATTATCTTGTCAACATGATTAAACTTAGATGCGTAGTAGAAAGAATAACTTTCCAGAATACCGAAAATGGATATTCTGTTATGAAAGTTGCCGTAAAAGGATATAACGAGTTGGTTACTCTTGTAGGCAACTTACTCGAAGTTCCTGTAGGCTCTGTACTGTTATGCGAAGGCAACTGGAAGGTTGACAAACGTTACGGAAGTCAGTTTGTGGCTGAAACATGGGAAGAAGTAATGCCGGCAACTGTTTATGGCATTGAGAAATATCTCGGCAGCGGATTGATAAAAGGTATAGGTCCCAAGTTTGCTCATCTTATAGTCGAGAAATTCGGGACCGAAACAATCGAAATCATTGAAGACAATATTGAGCGTCTGCTTGAGGTGCCAGGCATAGGCAAAATAAGAGTAGACAGGATACACGACAGTTGGGAGAAGCAGAAGGACATAAAAAACGTGATGTTGTTTCTTCAGAATTATGGTGTAAGTACAGCTTTTGCCGCTAAAATTTACCGTGTATACGGAAAAGAAAGTATTGATAAGGTTAATGAAAATCCATACCGGTTGGCTGACGATATTTGGGGGATAGGCTTTAAGACCGCAGACAGTATAGCCAGAAAAATGGGATATGAAAACAATGATATCAGAAGATGCAAAAGTGGAATTCAATATACACTAAATGAAATGGCAAACGACGGACACGTGTATGCAGAACATAATCAGCTTATAGAATGGGCAAAATCTCTTCTGGAAGCAGACGAAGCACCTATTGTTGAAGCCATGGATTCTATGTTTGAAGATAAATCTCTGATAAAAGATGGAGATGCAATATATCTGCCGCCTTTTTATTATTCGGAAGAAGGTACCTCGCAGAAGCTCATAAACCTTATGAAATCGTTTCAGGGAAGTCTGTTTAATAGCGAACCGGACATGCAGAAAATAGAAACAGAATCCGGGATGAAATACGATGAGGTTCAGATTGAAGCCATAAGAAAGGCAGTCAACTCCAAAGTTATGGTATTGACAGGAGGACCTGGGACCGGTAAAACCACAACTACCCAAGGAATTATTTCGGCATTCAAAGCCGCAGGGCTCAAAATACTACTTGCGGCCCCTACCGGCAGAGCAGCAAAACGTATGAGTGAAGCCACCGGAATGGAAGCTAAAACAATACACAGATTATTGGAATATAGTCCGCGTGACGGATATAAAAGAAATGAAGAAGAGCCTCTTGACGGTGGCGCATTGATTGTAGACGAATGTTCAATGATTGATATCATTCTTATGTATAATTTGATGAAAGCCGTGCCACAACACATGAGAGTGATATTGGTAGGAGATATCGACCAGCTGCCAAGTGTGGGTGCAGGAAATGTTTTGAGGGATATCATAAACTCAAACAGAATACCGGTAGTATGTCTTACCAAAATATTCCGACAGGCACAGACAAGCCGTATTGTAATGAGTGCACATGCCATAAATAAAGGAATATACCCCGACGTCAGCAATGGCAAGAATACAGATTTCTTCTTTCTTAAAGAAGATGACCCTGAAAATACGGCACGCGAAATAGTAAAACTCGTAAAAGAAAGACTGCCTAAAGCTTATAACACCGATTTGAATAATATACAGGTACTCACTCCTATGCAACGCGGAGTGGTTGGAGCAGCCAATCTCAACAGTCTGCTTCAACAGGCACTTAACAGTTCAAACCTGTATCTCAGCCGTGGAGGATATCTGTTCAAGCAAGGCGACCGTGTAATGCAGATCAGAAACAACTACGACAAAGATGTATTCAATGGTGATATAGGATTCATTGAGAAAGTTGATATGGAGGACAGAGTTCTTTATGTAAACTTCGACAATCATCTGGTAGAATACGAAACTTCCGAACTCGATGAGCTTACTTTAGCTTATGCATGCACCATACATAAATCTCAGGGTTCCGAATATCCAATAGTCGTTATACCGGTACTGATGACACACTATGTTATGCTTCAAAGAAATCTCATTTACACAGGAATCACAAGAGCAAAGAAAATATGTGTTTTGATAGGACAGCATAAAGCCCTTGCATACGCAATAAGAAATCTTACTGTCATGAAAAGAAATACAAAACTAAAGGAAAGACTGTCCTTGACTTCAGAAACATGATTGTGATGAAGATTTATATGTCTTATCATCATTTATTATTGTATATTATTGTATAGTATTATAGTATATAGTATATTTCATAACCCATAACGTATAACCTATACAAAAATCACTGGACTGGAACAGTATAAACTACCATTCCAACCCGGTGATTTTGTAAATATGCTTTTGTAAATATGTTCACGCTAACATCACATTCAGCAGGGAAAATATTTCCTAATCCACTCTATAACATTTATCATCAGAGTTGTAGAAGGAATTAAGGAAGTTATTTCAGCCACACTATATATTAATGCTGATGAATCATTTTCTTATATTAGCCTCTTCAAGATGATATCCGAACTTTTTATCAGCCAATTTTAACGCAAAGGCAATTACAAGAGAAAGTACGGCAATACCTGTAAATATTGTCATCGGGAGAGTGTAATCATATAAATTTGCACCGCTTTCTGTCTGTCCCACAATACAATAACTTTCCAGTACAGAACCTATTAGAGTAGGAATACCCCATAAACCTATATTCTGGATAAAGAAGATAAGGGCATATGCTGTACCCAACTGATGAGCAGGGAATATCTTAGCTACCGACGGCCACATAGCAGAAGGCACAAGTGAAAACGCAATACCAAGAACTATCATTAAAACAATAGCAATCCATGAACTTGTAATAAAAGGAAGCGAATAAACGAAATGCACAAAAATAAGCATTGCAGCACCAAACATCATTATTGATGCAGCCTTACCACGCTTGTCGACCATTCCTCCGAATACCGGTGTGAGGAAAAGTGCTCCCAATGCAGGAAGTCCCGCAAAGAATCCGGCTACATTCTCATCTATACCATATTTAGTAATCATAAGCTCGGAAGCAAATTTCTGGAATGGGAAAACACAAGAATAAAACAATACACAAAGCAATGCTATAAGCCAGAAACCCGGATTAGACAGAATTGTAGCCACATCCTTGAAAGAGAATTTCTCTTCATCAGAAGTTGTTATGTCTTCCTCAAGCTGACGGTCGAGCTTCTTGTCGAGCACAGAGAACGAGAAAAAGGCAATCAATCCGCCTACAAGACAGATAAGTCCTATAAGAACCGGAGTTGTAAGTTCAAAACTGCGGGCAACAGGTATTGCTACGGCATAAGCAGCCTGAGAACCAACTCGGGCAAGAGCAACCTGAACACCCATTGCTGTTGCCATTTCTTTACCTTTAAACCACTTTGCTATCATCTTTGTAACAGTGATACCAGCTACCTCAGCACCTACACCAAAGATTGCATATCCCGAAGAAGCAATAAAAACACTCGATTTATAACCCAAGATAGTACCTTCACTACCCAAATGGCCGGTCATTGCAAAATATTCGAGGGCTGTACCCACAACCATAAGGATTGTGGCCAACTTTCCTGTAAAGCGTATACCGAAGCGGTCGAGTATCAGACCTCCCCATATAAGCATCAAACAGAATACATTAAGGAAGCTATATGCCCCTGTAAATACACCAAAATCACTACTACCCCATCCTAAATCCGACTCAAGCATCGATTTTAAAGGTGCAACCACATCATTTACATAATATGCAGCCATCATAGTAAATGCTACAATGGCCAGTGCACCCCAACGCATGCCCCATGAGTCATTCAATTTTTTTTGAACTGTCTGTGTCATCGTTATTTTTATTTATTGTTATAATTTAATCCATCATCATTATGGTAATATTGATAATTATTCTTCAATCAGGTACCTACAAAGCACCTGAATTCTGTCAAAGCGATTGTGTTTTCATAAAAAACGCTGCAAAGATACACAATTTTAGGCTTTTTATGCACAATTATACTCAATATTTTAATAAAAATGCGTTGTATTGATACAATTCATGTATAAATACAACGCACTGAACATATAATATTTTAATAGTATAATATCAAAAATTTATACTTATTTATCAGAACAGACTCCAGCTTACAGTAAGTCCAGCCATTACTATGGCAACCATACTCATAAGCTTTATAAGAATATTAAGACTCGGTCCGGATGTATCCTTAAACGGGTCGCCCACTGTATCGCCTACCACTGTAGCCCTGTGCACTTCACTTCCTTTACCTCCGAAATTACCTTCTTCAACAAATTTCTTGGCATTATCCCATGCACCTCCTGAATTTGCCATGAACACTGCCAGAACAAAGCCTGAAGACAATCCGCCGATAAGCAAACCGATAACTCCGGAAACACCAAAAATGAGTCCGGTAATTATAGGTGCTACTATAGCAAGTACAGATGGCAATACCATTTCTTTCTGTGCTCCTTTTGTGGATATCTGTACGCAACGGGCATAATCCGGTTCAGCCTTTCCTTCAAGAATTCCTTTTATCTCGCGGAACTGCCTGCGCACTTCTTCTACCATGTGTGAAGCAGCTCTACCTACAGCATTCATTGTAAGTCCGCAGAAAAGGAAAGCCATCATACTGCCTATAAACATTCCCGAAAGTACCTTAGGATTCATAAGTGTTACATCATAATATATCATAAAGTCGGTAAATGTGGCTTCATGAAGCGCAACAGATATTCCGTTTGGCAACTCAAGAACCATACTTCCAATCCTTTCAAGGCCTATTCGTATTTCTTCAATATAAGAAGCCAGAAGAGCAAGACCTGTCAGAGCCGCCGAACCAATTGCAAACCCCTTACCTGTAGCAGCAGTTGTGTTTCCCAATGAATCAAGAGCATCTGTACGTTTGCGTACCTCCTGTCCCAATCCACTCATTTCAGCATTTCCACCAGCATTATCGGCTATAGGTCCGTAAGCATCGGTTGCAAGTGTAATTCCCAAGGTTGAAAGCATACCCACTGCGGCAATACCTATTCCATAAAGTCCCATACCGATATTAGTAAGGTCAAATCCCGAAGCAAGCCAATATGACAAAATTATACCGGCAACTACTGCTATAACAGGCACAGTAGTAGAAACCATACCGAGTCCTATACCGGAAATAATAACTGTGGCAGGTCCGGTTTTTCCACTTTCGGACAGTTTCTGAGTAGGCTTATACGATTGAGAAGTATAGTATTCTGTTGATCTTCCTATTACGATACCAACCACAAGTCCTACTACTACAGCGAAAGAAATATTAACCCAGTTTACCATATCAAGCAACCACATGATAAGGAATGTAGCTATTACAATCAGAACAGAACTCAGATTTGTACCTACAGACAAAGAATTAAGCAACTGCTTCATTCCGGCATTTTCATTAGTCTTTACAGCAAAGATTCCTATTATAGACAGAACTATTCCTACTGCAGCAATCAGCATAGGAGCAATCACAGCTTTCATTTGCATTTCCACATCACCAGTTCCAATAAAAGCTGCGGCACCCAAAGCGGCGGTTGCCAATATAGAACCGCAGTAAGATTCATACAAGTCGGCTCCCATTCCGGCCACATCACCTACATTATCACCCACATTATCGGCAATGGTAGCAGGATTTCGCGGGTCATCTTCAGGAATGCCAACCTCGACCTTTCCAACCAAATCGGCTCCTACATCGGCTGCTTTAGTATATATTCCACCACCAACTCTCGCAAACAGAGCCTGAGTTGAAGCTCCCATTCCAAATGTAAGCATAGTAGTGGTAATCATACACAGTTTAGCAGTTGGATTAGACTGATCTGCATCAATAACCTTATCAAGAAGAATATACCAAAAAGAAATGTCGAAAAGTCCCAAACCGACAACCACAAGTCCCATCACGGCACCACTTCTGAAGGCGACTCTCAAACCTTTGTTAAGAGAATCACGAGCTGCATTCGCTGTACGAGCAGAAGCATAAGTTGCTGTTTTCATTCCAAGATATCCGGAAAGTCCGGAGAAGAAACCTCCAGTAAGAAAGGCCACAGGTACCCAGTGATTCTGAAGATTGAACCCGTAGGCCATCACGGAAAACAGAATAACCAAAGCTAAAAATACCAATGCCACTACCTTGTATTGTTGCTTAAGATACGACATTGCACCTTGCCTAACATGCAGTGCTATTTTCTGCATCTGCGGCGTACCTTCACTCTCTTTCATCATTTGCCGGTAAAAATACCAGGCAAGTACCAGTGCCAATAAAGAAGCAACCGGCACAATCCAGAACAAATTAGCTCCCATAATAGTAAGATTTTAAGAAAAATACTGATGTTTCTCAAAGTTAACAAAACATTTCTGAAAACAAAAGTCTTTATTATGGAAATATTGGACCAGAATATGCGGCCGGATAATAAAATGCATAAAAAAAGGCGCCATTCATCTAACGAATGCCGCCGGCTTCCTAAAGAACCCCCAATTAAGGGTTCTTTTCATCTTAGTTTTTTCAAGAGTATTTTCACTGTTATCCTTTAAATCACTCTCTTTTTACCTTTAAGTCACTAAACCTATTGAACTTACTTTTACCTTTAACCTTTAAATCTATTACCTATTAAACCTAAAACCTGAAAACTTTTTTCCTATTACCTTAATCAATCTTAAAAACTAATACCATTAGATTCAAAACTTTCTTTTACCTTAAAACTTAAAAACTTTAACCTAATACCTTAACTTTATACCTTAATTAAAATCTAATACCTAATTACCTTATATATTATCTAAAAATTTACCTTAAGAATTAAACTAACACCGATGAAAAAATATTACTTGTGTCATTTAATATTAATATATTGGTTTCACAACCACGATGCAAAGGTATACATTTAAGCCAAGAAAACAATGCTGTACAACATATTTATAATAGTATCATACATTTTCTTGATATATATCATTCCATAAATCCAGAAGCGCTATAAAATAGAAAATCATAACACTATTCTGTAATCTTTTTAACATTATAAGCAGTCAGTGAAGTCCTGTGTCTTTTACTGCCATTAACAGAAGGAAAAAAAGACACTTTGTCGCCAACTGAACATTTCGACTCTTTATCATAAAAATAATACCTGTTGTTGTCTGCATTGCTTACTATAAAAACATTTGTGTTATAACTGAAAGCAACCACGCCTGTAGCGTATCCGTATTCAGGGATACGTTGGTCGTCATGGAGTTTGGCATACAGTTCATCATTATAATAAATTATTATATCTCCAGGCTTATAATATTCAAACTTATGCTTCAAAGTTCTTATTTCCTGACTCTTGAGGAAGCAAACAATAACCTTGTTGCCCATCACGCTCCTTACCACTCCCATTTCAATCTTCGACAAAGACTTGATAAGCGTAGGCATAAATCCTATTATTCCGAGTTGCAACATATCCTTTGCAGAAAAACCGGAATTATCCTTATATATAACAGAAGCGAGGTCCTCAAATCTGTAAAAGCACCAGTTTTCTTTTATCTCCTTAACATCTACAACTTTCTGAGACTGGGCCACCTCCATTTTAAACTCCTTATTTGTTTCGCTATACAGATATGTGGCAAATGTATTTCTCTTGTCACGGAAATCTAGATTATAGTACTTTCCGTTGTAGACCACAGCATATAACCTTCTGTCGATATTCAAATCAGTAGCAGCCGATTTAATCACAAGTATCTCCAGTATATCATCATTAACATTATAAGCCACGCCGTCGCAAAATTCAAGACTTTCGAGAACCAGTGTTCCGGTGAGATATGATGACGGAATATTTTCTATCTCAACCATCTTATAGGTATATACATTAAGTGTACTCAGCTGTATTGTCCTTTCAAAGACTTCAGACAGAAACTTTTTGGCATTTTTCTTGCTCAAGCCGACATCCAAAGTCACAAGATGCATATTCGAAAGTAAAGAGATCTTCTTCAGCAACTTTATCTGAATAGAATATGTCTGTTTCTTCTCAACATTATTTATCAGAACAGAATCGAGAGAAGTTCCATATGGCACAAAAAACTTATTATGGATACGCCTTTCAATATAATAAAAATAGTATTTAGGAAGGAGTTCACGCGGAATCTCATAGCAGATTTCGAAAAGCCTCCTTTTGTCCACGTAATTTGATTTGAGCATAACCTCCACAAGCGAAGGATAGTTCCTTACAACAGGTTCAAGCAACTTGTTGCTGATAATTTTTCCGCTTTGTCCAAAATAGCGCGGCAATATTGAATTGAAACAATATTCCACACACTCTTTGTTGCCATGAAGAAGTAAAGCCTGATATCCTGTATAATCAGGATTGTCAATTTCCTGCAAACGGCTTTCAATAAAATTAGGATTCAGAGTCATAAAAAGGTATTTGGTATTTCCGGTACTCATATACAACTCCTTAAAATCCCTTGAGGAAAGATTGTTATAAAGTAAATCATAAAACCTCTTCAGACGCAAGCACAACACATGTATACAGTCGAGTTCATTTCTCAACTGGATTATTTCATCAAGTACAAATGCCCTTATTTCTGAATTCAGTGTAAGCTCAATCAATATATTATATTTAGAATTTGGTTCCGGATGAAAAAGTACCTCTTCCAACTCATCTTCATGGTACAACCATTCCTTAAGCCATCTTATATCCCTAAACAACAGTCTGAAAACAGATCCGGACTTAAACCTGAGAATGGCGTGCGAAATCAGCTCAAACAATTCATCTGTTCTGTCATCCACACTCATCTTCATATAATTTTCCATATTAAGCAACAGATATTGTCCTATCCAGTTCTTGCATATACTGTTGGAATGCATCACACCACTACAAGCTTCTACAAGCAAAGGAAGTCGCATATTGATACAATTTCTTACATTTCCATCTGTAGGAACATGATTTCTGTGTGAACTCTCAATACTGTCATACTTATCGGTTTGATTAAGGAATGCAGAAAGTCTGCCCAGAAATTCTACAAAAAGTTCAGGCTCAAGTTTTGAGTCGAGTATTTCTACAACAAGCTGCAATGATTCGCGCCAATTGTAATTGTGTAAATCTATCTCTAATACCCCTTTCTCAAGATAACGGTTTGCAACATATAAAGCAGCAAAGTACTCCTGGAAGGTTTCATGCATAAAGGAAATATATTTGCATTCAATAGAAATCGCTTCCATTTTTAATATTCCTGTCTTTACAAGAATATTACATACCAGATCCAGTTTTCCGGGAGCAATATACTCCGAAAGCAACTCATGAAAACTTTCAAGGCCTTCGGAAATAAAGCCAGAAAAGCGCATACTAAAAGCTATCTGCGACAAAAGGCTGCAAATCTCGTTCTTATCAACAAAATGTTTATCAGGAAGAAGACTCCATGTTTTATCGAGCTGAAAGTTCACAAACATCTCATACAGTTCAGAACGTTTAGCAGGTAATACGCCTTCCTTAAGCCATACGTTAGTAACCATGCTCAGCAACAGTGGATTAGTGACAAGCTCACTAAAAGCAGAGTTACGCATTATTATATTATACAGTTCTAATGAGCTTGTATGCTTCTGTATAAAATCTTTTATATTTTTGTCAGTAAATTCATGAATCTCATAAACCGGCAAAACTGTATCATTTTTAAAGCCAAATTTTCGAGATGTAATTATAACACTAATTTCAGGATATTTTTCTATTACAGAATTTATATCATCCATAATAGAATTATACCTTGAAGTAGTAACTTCGTTCAAGCCATCGAGCATAAGAACGATATTACCACTATGAAAAAGATTATCTACAGATAAACTTGAGATAATATTATTAATTTTAGAAATAAGTGAAGAATTATCATGAATTTCACTCAACTGAATATAAACGGGTAAAGTTTCACCTTCTTCAGAAAGAAATGAAGTAGCATATCTTAAAGCAAGATAACGCAAAATTGTAGTTTTGCCGCTTCCAGGATCACCCACAATGATCAATCTACGTACATCTTCTATTACAGAAATCACAGAATGCACCTCATTTGCATAGATTTCCTTATCAGGATTAGAACTAATATTATCCTGATTTTCATCATTGTTACTATAATCGGAAATATCGGAATCCTCTGACAAGATATCAGAGTAACTGGAAATATTATTATGTGAAGAAAAAGACAAATAAATATCACTGACGTTATTACTTTCTACGTCTATGAAAATCTTATTCTCCGAAAACAGCTCTATGAGATTCTTTAAATATGAAATGATACAATCTCTCATCTTTGTGTATGTTTTGACATTAGTATAGATAAACAACAACAAATTTATAAATATGTATCGATAAAAACAAGATATTGCTGTAGATATAAACCCAATAAAGATTTAAAATTATATAAAAGGGAATTAACAAAATCCTAATGGAAATAAACAAAAATATCCGC
>artificially_reared_2__coassemble_45_pt1 | contig 93931 bp, 65 predicted proteins | sample artificially_reared_2__metabat2_high_PE_035 | metagenome-assembled genome bin artificially_reared_2 | reverse complement strand
TCAATGACGGACAACTGTCTATTTTCTAATCTTATATCGAACTCACGTTAAATATTTTTATACTTAATATTTCAACGTTGTATATTTCAACGCTAAATAAAGATATAATAAGAATTCAAATATAATTTAAAAGTAAATATGGGCATAGCAAAATATATTCTACCATACAGGTAATAAGATAATATAAATAAACATACTATGCTCATATTTCATTCATATTGTATTTTTTAAGCAAGAAAAAGTTACAGCAGTTGAAGCAGCAAGCAATTTCGCTCAAAAAGCAACAGACATCATAATTCAGGAAGATTATTGTTTGAACAGTTTTACATACCCTAACCTGGTATATCGTACACCTCTGCTTTCATAATGAGACATAACCTTGGCACTAAGAACATGAATAACTTCTCCTTTTTGGATAACACGCGAATAACAACTTAATTCGTGAGGTGACAGACTTCTACCTGCAGCTTTAACAATAAATACAAAACGGTTTCCATCCCTGTCAGCTGCAAGGACATTCTGATCTACGTAAAAATCCGGCTTATAGCTATCCGTCTGGAATCTTACATTTATAACTGTAAGAAACAAGTCTTTCAATTTATTACCCACATTTCCCACATATTTGCTCACAGATGATATCTGTGGTTTGTGTACAGTAAGTTCAAAATGTACAACAGAGAATTCCTTTGCCAAATTCAGCAACTTGTCATATCGGTCAGTATCAGGACTAAACTTGTTTGCAAGCCACAATATATATGAAGGATCTATATAGTATACCTCAGCAAGTCTCTTTCCCCTATATTTACCGAAAGGAATAATATCTTCAGTACGACCATAACAGATTTCAAATTCAGAATTGTCAGAAGGAATTAAAACTACATTACAGTTCTGAAGCAGAATAATGGCTCTCTCAACAGCCGAATCAAAATTAACAGCAAGAGTCCTCACAAACAAGGGAAGTTTTTGCGGAAAAACTCTCCAAAGAGCATAGTAAGGCCTATATTTGGTAGCAATACTTATTGCATAATAACCATTATCATGCGTTCTGCCAACATTAAATTTGTCAAGTTTTTCTGTGCTGTTCATACCATTATCCTCCTCTCTGAAATATTCACATTAACCTAATTTTATGCAGCCATACCAATGAACGTACAATAACGTATAATGAACGTAAAATGAACGTACAATAAACGCTAAATAAACGTTCAATAAACATATTACGTAAAATTCAAGAATCCTCTGGAATATTCAAGAAATAAAATCAAGGTTAAATCAGTGAATTAATGTTCCAAATATCACATAATACATTTTACTCAATCGAAATATAAATATTTTTGTATACAAATACAAATTTATAAACAGAAATATTCCATCAGACGACAAAATAAACCATGATTTTTATATTTTTACTATAAAAAATTAGCTGCATGTATGTTTATTACCTGTTGTAAGAAACATACGTGCAGCTAAATAGTTTATAAATTATATTATATAGATAGTAGTTTAATTACGTACCAGTAGAAATTACATGTTATGTATTACGTGTACGTATATTACGTATAAATCATCTTAATCTTTCATAAGCCTTAACAAGCATTTCATCCTTTCCTATAGCACGTATTGCAAGCCAGCTTAAAACAATAGAAACAAACGGAAGACAAACAACCCATGAAGGTGCGAAACTGCTATTTTCCTTAAGAATCAAGACAAAAGAAACCAAAGTAGCATAATATCCGATATTAAGAATGATATTGAAAAGACACAATCTTATCTGAAGCATTCTTTTTCTATAAAGGAAAATTGTAACAATGGCTATAATTGCAGAAATCATCTGAATGGCAAACAATGCCCATGGTTTATAATCGATTGTTCCATCAGGAAAAACAATGGACAGATTAGTCATCTCAGTTATGGAATTATCCGGCAAAATAAAACTTCCTACTGAGTTAGATATCAAAACCAGAGATAACACTGCTACTATCAGCAGATAAACAGACTGTATTCGTTGAATCATAAATTTAAGAATTTAGTGTATTATAGTATAATTAGTATTAGTATATGCATATAAAAAGTAAAGTACCAAAAAAGCCAAAGCACTACGGGGAAAACTTTAAATCCGAAACTTTACCTGTAAAACCTTATCAGTAAAACTTTACTTAAAAAACTTTACCTGCAAAAACTTTACCTGGAGGACTTTACTTGGAAAACTACACTTGGAAAGCAGTACCCCATAACAATACCGAGAAACAGTATCATAAAAAAAGCCGTTCCCTATAATGAAACGGCTTTATCTTTTTCAAAGGAAATATTACCGGTCCTCAACTTATTATTTAAGTTTTTCGATTTCCTTAGCAGGATTTCTATAGTAAACTTTTCCTTCTATATACTCCTGAGTTGCTATCAAAGTTGGCTTTGGAAGTTTTTCATAATAACGTGAGATTTCAATCTGTTCTCTGTTTTCGAAAACTTCCTCCAAGTTATCATTATAAGAAGCAAACTCCTGAAGTTTCTTAGAAAGATCACTCTTCATTTCCGCAGCAATCTGGTTAGCACGCTTGCCAATGATAGATACTGTTTCATATACATTACCTGTATCTTCACACAACTCCATCATATTGCGAGTCACGGTGTTAGTAGGAGCATTAGTTTTTTTGTAATCCATAATTCGTTATTTAATAAATAAATGTTTTAATAATCTTCTTCTACAGAACCAACATACTTGTTGGCCTCCTTAAATATATTTTCAACTTCCTTAGAATACTTACTTTCAGGGAATTCATTCTTGAAAGCATAATATTCATCGATTGCATCACGCATACGTTCCTCTTTTTTCTCGGGAACACTCTCGCGAGCCATATCATATTTGGCACGAAGTATAAGAATCGACAAATCTTCGCGAAGTTTAGTATAAGGATAATCCTTCAGAATATTCTGTGCAGTAATTACAGCTGCAAGATAATTGTTTCCTGTACTCGACATAGCCGAATTACCGGTATATGATCCTAAATCATAATACAACTTTGCAGAAAGATATTCCTTTTCCACAAGCTTGTCCTGAAGTTCAAAAATCATATTCTGAGCTATATCATGACGGGCAGTTCCCGGAAAATATTCCATATACATCTGAAGTTCCTGGATTGCCTTATATGTACTGCTCTGGTCAAGTCGAGGTTCCGGTGTATCCAGATAAAGGGCTTTTCCCGAATTAAACCGGGCCAGTTCGGTGTAAGTTCCACGAGGATAGGTAGTATAATACGTGTTGAAATAATGCGATGCAGTTACATAATCTCCTTGATTAAAATATGTCATTGCAAGCATATATAAAGACTCTTCTCCGTATCTTGTACCTTTCATTATAGTTACAAGTTCCTCGAGAACAGTAGCAGCCTTACTGTTCTGTCCTTTAGCGAAATAAGCCTTAGCAGCTTCGTATTTGTATTCGTAGTCAGTACTTTTAAGTACTTTATTATACTCTCCACAAGAGGTCAGCACTCCTGCAGAAAGAAGGGCCATTACAATATATTTTTTCATATTCACAAAAATAGTTCCGCAAAAATACACTTTTATTACGAGAAATACAATATCAGAATGAATTTTAATGATATTTTTCCTTATATTACAGCTATACAACAAATATTTATGTACTTTTACATAACAAATATCCCATTTAGGGGCAAAGAGTGATATACTTAAGTACTAACAATCTCATTAATAAAACCAAAATATGAAGATACTTAGAAACTTAGAGCCTGCATTATCCATCAATATATTTTCCATATATAAAAATTAAGCCAACCCAGGCAGGCACTTAAGTTCATAAACTTCTTAAACAATAAAACTCAAGACCTATGAATTTCGAATTAATATCCGATTATAAGCCTATGGGCGACCAGCCGGAAGCTATCCGCCAGCTCACAGACGGAGTTCTGAACGGAGTACCGGCACAGACTCTGCTGGGTGTTACCGGTTCGGGAAAGACTTTCACCATAGCAAATGTCATAAAGAATGTAAACAAGCCCACACTTATTCTAAGCCACAACAAAACACTTGCTGCCCAGTTGTATGGCGAGTTCAAGACATTTTTCCCCAACAATGCCGTAGAATACTATGTCTCTTACTACGATTACTACCAGCCGGAAGCATACCTTCCTTCTACCGACACATACATAGAAAAAGACCTGGCCATAAACGATGAAATAGACAAGTTGCGTCTGGCAGCCACTTCCGCCCTTCTCTCCGGTAGAAAAGATGTAATAGTAGTATCCTCCGTGTCTTGTATTTACGGTATGGGAAACCCTGCCGATTTCTACAATAACGTAATCGAAATAAAGAAAGGAAAACTTCTCGACCGCAATGTTTTCCTGCGCCGCCTTGTAGACAGTCTGTACGTAAGAGACGACATAGAACTGAACCGAGGCAATTTCAGAGTGAAAGGCGACACTGTAGACATCTACCTGGCATACTCCGACAACCTGCTTAGAGTTATGTTCTGGGATGATGAAATAGACTCCATAGAAGAAATTGACCCAATATCAGGCCACAGAACGGGGACTTTCGATGAATACAAGATATACCCTGCAAATCTTTTCATGACCACCAAGGAAAGCACTCTGAAAGCCATCCATCAGATAGAGGACGACCTGACCAAGCAGGTAGCATACTTCGAAGAGATTGGAAAGACATTCGAAGCCAAGAGACTATACGAAAGAGTGACATACGACATGGAAATGATGCGCGAACTGGGACATTGTTCGGGCATAGAAAACTACTCAAGATACTTCGACGGAAGAGAAGCAGGCACACGTCCGTACTGTCTGCTCGACTTTTTCCCGAAAGACTACCTTCTTGTGATAGACGAAAGCCACGTAAGCGTACCACAAATCAGAGCCATGTATGGAGGCGACAGGGCAAGAAAACAAAACCTGGTGGAATACGGATTCAGACTACCCGCAGCCATGGACAACCGTCCTCTTAAATTCGAGGAGTTTGAAGAAATGGTAAACCAGGTAATATACGTAAGTGCCACACCGGCCGACTATGAACTCGTTCAGAGCGAAGGCATTATAGTAGACCAGGTAATCCGCCCTACCGGCCTGCTCGATCCTGTTATAGAGATACGTCCGAGCATGAACCAGATAGACGACCTGATGGAAGAAATACAGCAAAGGATAGAAGTCGGCGAAAGAACACTTGTAACCACTCTCACCAAAAGAATGGCAGAAGAACTCACAGAATACCTGTTGAACCACGGCATCAAATGCAGCTACATCCACAGCGATGTAGACACACTTGAACGCGTAAAGATTATGGATGAACTCCGCCAGGGAATATACGATGTACTGGTAGGCGTCAATCTGCTCAGAGAAGGTCTCGACCTGCCGGAAGTCTCACTTGTAGCCATACTCGATGCCGACAAAGAAGGCTTCCTGCGTTCACACCGCTCACTGACACAGACAGCCGGACGTGCAGCCAGAAATGTAAACGGAAAAGTAATAATGTATGCAGATAAGATAACAGACAGCATGCAACTCACCATTGACGAGACCAACAGAAGACGTGAGAAACAGCTTGCCTACAATGAGGCCAACGGCATAACCCCACAACAAATTAAGAAAGCCAGAAACCAGATGCTCATCGACAGAGATTCATCGGGTAATACCGACAGTAATAAAGACTTCTCATCCGGCACTGACAGAGAAGCATCATTCTCATCCGGCAGCACTACTTCCGGCAAGAGCGGAAAAGCCAAACCATCCAGGAGCTATACTGACGCATATTCAGATGCACCAGCTTCGGCTACAATTGCTGCCGACCCGATAGTTCAATACATGAGCAAGGAACAGCTTCAGCGCAGCATAGACCGAACCAGAAAACTAATGCAGGAAGCCGCCAAGAGACTTGAATTCATAGAAGCCGCACAATACAGAGACGAGCTTATAAAACTCGAAGACATGCTGAAAACCAAATAATGGAGCAAATCAGCAGAACAAAAGGATAAAATGCAAAACATAAAAAACCGAAAAATCCGGAAAACAAAATAACAGACATTATATCGAATAAGGTTTTAGGGTACTGATAACCAATAGCCCTATTCCTTATTCAGTATAAACTCTAATACATAAAACAAAAAAGGGAGTACAATCGATGTACCCCCTTTTTTGTTTTACAATATATCTAAGAAACTATTATTTCTTTTCGATATCGATACCCTTATTACGAAGAGTCATACCCATAAGCTTAAGATAGTTAGAATACTGCTTTTCGTCCAAGGTATTCTTCATAAGCTTCAAGTTACCATAAACAGCCTTACGAATCTTTTCGTTCTGACCATCTTTAGCATTGTTGGCACGCTTCATTTCATATTCGAAATGATCACAGATAGCAGCAACTTCCTCACTCTGGTTAGAAGACAACTTCAAATACTTGCTCAACTGAGTCTTGTTGATAGAGCCATTCCACTTTTCAGCGTTAGTTGTCTGATTTCCATTTGCAAATACTGATGCAGAAAATGCCACTGCGGCAACCAATGTTAATCCTAATTTCTTCATAATACCTAATCTTTAAATCTAGTTTACCTTAAAATGCCGGCCGATATAATCGGCCAAGCTGTTACCTAAAAAAATTACCTAAATGTTACTTAAAACGTTACCTTAAAAACTAATCTAAAAATGAGCCCCAACGGTCCTCTTTATCTTTTTACCGATGCAAATATAGCAACAAAAAAAATTACCCGACAAATTAATTCACATTTTTTACTACTTACAATATACTTTGTTGATATAAATCAAGGCAAAACAAGACAAAGTAAAGTATATACAAAGATTATGCATCAAAAATGTAAATCAATAACAGATATTAGATATCAAAATGAAACACAAACGAAATATTATTGTAAACACAAATGAAATATTATGGTTAATAGAAACAAAATAATATTGTAAACCAAAGCAAAGCAAGCCCAACCAAGGCAAAGCAAACCAAAGCAAAGCAAAAAAAAAACGAAAGTCTCCGCCATAACAGAAACTTTCGTTTTTTATATATAACACCGGGAAAACCCGGCATTTCTTAATCAAGTAACTCAACAGAGGATAAATTATCCACCGAAGTTATCATACATGATAGAAGAAGGTTCAACGCCAAGGCTATCAAGCATCTTAACCACAGCATTCGACATCGGACCAGGACCACACATGTAGTATTCGATATCTTCAGGAGCTTCATGATTCTTCAAGTAAGTATCAAGCATTACCTGATGAACAAATCCCGGAGTATACTTCACGTCAGCAGCATCGGCAGCAGGATCAGGACGGTCGAGAGCCAAGTGGAAGTGGAAGTTAGGGAAGTCTTTTTCAAGAGCCATGAAGTCATCAAGATAGAACACTTCGTTCAATGCACGAGCACCATAGAAGTAATGCAATTCACGGTCGGTAGTATGCAAAGTACGAGTCATATGCATAATCTGAGCACGAAGAGGAGCCATACCGGCACCACCACCTACCCAAATCATTTCCTTCTTAGAGTCGAATATTGGGTGGAAGTCACCATAAGGACCACTCATCAACACCTTATCACCCGGTTTAAGAGTAAAGATATAAGAAGAAGCGATACCAGGGTTAACATCCATGAAACCACTGCGGTCTGGTTTGAAAGGAGGAGTAGCGATACGTACAGTAAGCATAAACACATCACCTTCGGCAGGATAGTTGGCCATAGAGTAAGCACGGATAGTTTCTTCAGGGTTCTTACATTTCAAGCCGAACAAACCGAATTTTTCCCATGCAGGCAAATATTCATCACCGATAAGACTCTTGTCGATATCCTTATTATAATCCATTTCGAATTTAGGAATCTTAATCTGTGCATATGAACCAGGGATAAAGTCCATGTGAGCACCTTTAGGCAACTGCACCTTGAACTCCTTGATAAATGTAGCCACGTTCTTGTTAGAGATAACAGTACATTCATATTCCTTAACACCCATTACAGATTCAGGAACCTTGATAGACATATCACCCTTAACCTTAACCTGGCAACCAAGACGCCAGTGATCTTTCTGCTGTTTGCGGCTGAAGTGGCTGACTTCAGAAGGAAGGATTTCGCCACCACCTTCTACAACCTGACACTTACACTGTCCGCAAGAACCCTTACCACCACAAGCAGATGGAAGGAACACATTATTCACAGCCAAAGTATTAAGCAAAGTAGAACCAGATTCTACCTCCAACTGGTTTTCACCATTAACTGTTACCTTCACCTTACCCGAAGCAACAAGGAAGTTTTTAGCAACCAGCAGTATTACTACGAGCACCAGAATAGTCACAAGGAATACTCCAATGCTTGCCAAAATAAAATTCATATCCATTGTATTATTCCTTTCTTTATTAGATGTTCAAACCAGAGAAACACATAAATGCCATAGCCATAAGACCTACCACGATAAAAGTGATACCCAGTCCTCTCAAAGGAGCAGGCACGTCAGAGTAAGCCATTTTCTCACGGATAGCAGCAAGACCAACGATAGCAAGCAACCATCCAAGACCAGAGCCAAGTGCATAAACAACAGCATCAGCCACGCCACCGATAAACTTAGGATCAGATGGAGCAAGAGTGATACGCTGCTGCATAAACAGAGAAGCACCCATGATAGCACAGTTTACAGCGATAAGAGGCAAGAAAATACCGAGTGAAGCATACAGCGAAGGGCTGAAGCGTTCAACGATCATTTCCACCAGCTGCACGATAGCAGCGATTACGGCAATAAAGAGGATAAAGCTCAAGAAGCTCAAGTCGATGCCCAGGATACCATCTGCAGCCAAGACCTTAGTCTGAAGCAAATAGTTGACAGGAAGAGTCACCACAAGCACGAATGTTACGGCGATACCAAGTCCGAGGGCAGTCTTCACATTCTTCGATACGGCAAGGTATGAACACATACCAAGGAAGAACGCAAATATCATATTGTCCACAAAGATAGAGCGGACGAATAAACTCAATAAATGTTCCATGTTATTCGATTAATAATTTTTATTCAACACCCTATATTATTTATCCTGCAACTCTTTGTGTTTTGCACGCTGATACCAGATAAGACATGCACAGATGATAAGAGCCATAGGAGGCATCAGCATCAAACCATTGTTTACATAGCCAAGGTCCTTAAGCCACTGGTGGTTAAGCAAGTTGAAGCCGAGCAATGTACCAGAGCCGAGGATTTCGCGGAAGAAAGCCACGATAACAAGGATTTTAGCATAGCCAAGACCGTTACCGATACCGTCGAGGCAAGATTCCCAAGGACCGTTTGCCATAGCGAATGCTTCAAGACGACCCATAAGGATACAGTTGGTAATGATAAGACCCACATATACAGAAAGCTGAACACTTACGTCGTAAGCAAAAGCCTTCAACATTTCGCTCACGATTGTTACAAGAGCAGCAACAACCACCAGCTGAACGATGATACGTATACGGTTAGGAACAGTCTTACGCAACAAAGAAATCACCACGTTAGAAAAAGCAGTAATAATTGTTACAGAAAGACCCATAACGATAGCCGGTTCCAGTTTAGAGGTAACGGCCAATGCAGAACAGATACCCAATACCTGAACAGTTACAGGGTTGTTCATGCTCAACGGAGTAGAGAATACCTCCTTGTTTTTAGCTGAAAATAGATTTCCCATTATTCGTTTACCTCCTATTATTTAGCAGTTAAGAATTTAGTGTAATTGCTAAGGCAGCTCTTAAGCATTGCATCAACACCAGTAGAAGTGATAGTACCACCAGAGATACCGTCAACTTCAAATTCAGGGTTAGCCACCTTACCGTTTTTAACAACACTCAAAGCCACTGTTTCACCTTCGAGAACATGTTTGCCGGCAAACAATCCCTGGAAATGAGGAGTTGCGATTTCAGCACCAAGACCCGGAGTTTCAGAAGCGTGAGAGAAATAAGTACCATAAACTGTGTTCTTGTCGGCATCAAGAGCTACATAACCCCAGATAGCACCCCAAAGACCTGCACCATATACAGGGAACACATATTTAGTCTGGCCGTCAACTTCACATACAAAAACGTGAGCGTTGCCATTTTCCTTAAATTCCTTTTCGTAAGCTGTAACGAACTTGCCGTCATATTCTTTCAGCGAGCCATCTTCAGCAACAACCATATCAGATTTCACAACTTTTGCGAATTCGGCTTCAGCATCCTTAACTTCAGTGATACCGAGTGAAGAAAGAATCTGCTTTTTAGTATCAAGTTCTACGTTCTTACCCTGAAGGTCGCGCAAAGAAGAGTTGACGAAAGCCAACAGGAATGCTACGATAACAACCATTACCGAAGCATAAATTATAGTATATGAGTTACTATTAGTATTCATTGTATTCGGTTTTTATTTGTTAGACATAGCACGTTTAGCACGACGTGAGATATTGTTCTCTACAATTACATAGTCGATTAGCGGAGCGAAGATATTCATAAGCAGGATAGCAAGCATCATACCTTCTGGATAACCCGGGTTAAGCACACGGATGATGATAGCCATCATACCGATAAGCAAACCATAAACAAACTTACCGTTTTCTGTACGAGAAGAAGTTACAGGGTCTGTTGCCATAAACACAGCACCAAAGCAGAAACCGCCGGCGCACAAGTGCATATACCAAGGCATTTTAGCCATAGCTGTATCAGGGCCTGCCACATTGAAGATAAGAGCCATAACAGCACCACCCACAAATACAGAAATCATAGTCTTCCAGCTTGCTACACCTGTCCACAACAATATTACGGCACCGATAGCGATAGCGATTACAGAAGTTTCACCTATAGAACCAGGGATAAAACCGAAAATCATATCACTCAATGAAGCAGTGATAGGAGATTCTGTAGCAGCCTGTCCAAGAGGAGTTGCAGCTGTAAGGGCATCGATATCCTTACCAAGACCGAAGATGCTGTTGCTTGATACCCAAACTGTATCACCAGACATCTTTGTTGGATAAGCGAAGAACAGGAATGCACGTGTGATAAGTGCAGGGTTGAAGATATTCATACCTGTACCACCGAACACTTCCTTAGCGAAGATTACAGAGAATGCAGTAGCCACTGCAAGCATCCACAGTGGGCAGTCTACAGGAACAATCATTGGGATAAGCATACCAGAAACAAGGAAACCTTCCTGAATTTCTTCCTTCTTCCACTGAGCTACAACGAACTCAATACCAAGTCCCACCACGTATGAAACGATGATTTTAGGCAAAACGGCCAGGAAACCGTAGCCGAACATCTGGATGAAGCTACCTTCAATACCTGCATGAGTGTAATGCTGGTAACCCACGTTATACATACCGAACAACAATGCCGGTATAAGCGCAATAACCACGATAGACATAATACGCTTGCTGTCTATCGAGTCGTGTATATGCGTACCAGTTTTCGATGTTGTATTCGGAACGAAAAGGAATGTTTCGAAACCGTCGAATACAGAGCGAAAAGCCTGGAATTTGCCGCCCTCTTCAAAGTTTGGCTTTATCTTATCGATATAATTTCTTAACGCTTTCATTATTTATTTAGAAATTCTTATATACCTTATTATATATATTAACACATTTCGCGGCGGAGCATGTCAAGACCTTCACGAACGATACGCTGCAATTCTACCTTAGAAGAGCATACAAATTCGCAAAGAGCAAAATCTTCCGGAGCCACTTCATAGATACCAAGCTGTTCCATGCGGTCGATATCACCGGCAATGATAGCCTTGATAAGATATTCAGGAAGGATATCCATAGGAAGAACACGGTCGTACTCATTAGACATGATCATGTGACGTTCGCCACCCTTCACACGTGCATCAAGAGTATATTCCTTCTTGCCCATCAACCAGCTGAAATAAGAGCGGCTTGTACTGAACTGGTCGAAGCGAGGCATAATCCAGCCGAACATTTCATGAACGTCGCTACCTTCAGGGATAACAGTAACCTGGCTGTGGAAAGCTCCGAGGAAGCCGTGAGCAGGAATCTGCTTACCTGTAAGAGGGTTACCGCTGATATAGCGAAGTTCCTTACCTGTATTAACATTTCCGGCAAGAATATCAGTAAGCAAAGCACCCACTTTCAATTTGCAGTAAGCAGGTTTCTTCACTTCAGAACCTGTGATTGCTACAGTACGTGTCATATCCACGCGTCCTGTATTAATCAGTCTTCCGATGAAGATTACAGCCTGAGGTTCGATAGTCCATACAGTCTCGCCCTTGTTTACAGGAGCGATATTGTTGATCTGGACACCTACATTACCTGCAGGATGAGGTCCGTCGAACACTGTAAGAGTTACGTTCTTAGCCTGTGTAAGAGCCGCAGCCTTCTGGTTAACACTAATACTTAAATAAGTCTTGGCCATTTTAGCCAAAGCATCAAGTCCTGTCTGGAAGTTGGCTTCTTCACCTTTCAGAGCAATTTCAAACTCAGGTGCAAGAGGATTTGAGTCGAAAGCCGACACGAAGATAGCTCTTGGAGCCACTGTAGGGTCTGCTATCACATCATACGGACGCTGTCTGATGAAAGCAAACATACCGGCCTTCATAAGAAGTTCTTTTACAGAATCTGCATTCATTGAAGACAAATTCTGCTTTCCGAATTCTTCATAGTCCTGCTCGGCTGCAGCCTCAACTGTGATACTCATCACCTTACGGCGAGCGCCACGCTCTACACTTGTTACTACGCCACTTACCGGCGAAACAAACTTCACTTCAGGATGATTCTTGTCAATAAACAAGGGTCCTCCGGCCATAACATATTCTTGTTCCTTAACAACCACCTTTGGAGTTACGCCTGTAAAATCATCCGGAACCAAAGCATAGAATCCGGGTGCTTTTACATCCACAACTTCAGCGGCAGCCTTACCTTTCAAGTTAATGTTCAGGCCTTTACGTAATTTAATTACATTTGCCATATTGGGTTATAAAAAATGGTTTTATAATTTGCGTGCAAAATTAAAGAAAAAATAAGTAAAAAAGAACTTTTTCGTAACTTTATTATGGAAATATTTCCATATTTATTGCCATTTTTTTAGATATCGCAAGCCTTTTTAAGAGCTGTATACAGACATCCGGAGCTTCGTTTCCGATACCTTGGAAAAATGCGGGCAATCTTTTAAAAAACAAAAGGAATCCTTACTTAAAGCAAGGTGTCATTTTATTTCCGGCGATTGCACCTCTCATTTCATTGCTTTAGCCTGTATATCTTAAACCCTATCGAGGCTATGAAAATACTCATAAGCGGACTTATATAATTAAAGAAACAGTACGGCAGATACACTATAGTAGGCACACCGAGTATGGTAGCCTGCGTCATTCCGCATGTATTCCATGGTATCAGCACCGATGTCACAGTTACGGAGTCTTCGGTGGCACGACTCAGAAGTCTGCTTTCATATCCGTTTTGCTTATATATATCCTTGAACATATTTCCTACGAGTATTATTGATATATACTGGTCGGCTGTGGCCAGATTCAGAAACAGACCCGACCCTACTGTAGAAGCCACCATACCTGTAAGCTTACGTGTGAATCTCACAAACAGACTTGTTATGCTACCCAGCATACCGCAGGCAGTCATTGCACCTCCCAGACACATTGCACAGATAATTAGCCATATGGTATTCATCATTCCACTCATACCGCGTGTAGCAATCAGTTCGGTAAGTTCGGGTGTAGATGTCTGAAGGTTTGTCGATGTATAAAGTGTGGTAATAGTAGTCTTAAACAAAGCCTCTCCCCTTCCAAGGCCTTCTTCTGCAAGTTCGTAAATAACATCCGACTGGAAGAATATCATGAACAAAGTGGCCATGGCTGTTGAGATAAACAAAGTAACTATAGAAGGAACCTTCTTGGCAATGAGCAATCCGGTAACCACCGGTACTATAAGCAGCCAGAGTGAGATGTTGAATCTTTCGGCCAGTCCGTCGGTAAAGATATGCATATCGGCAGCATTACCCGCATTATGGTTCAGTCCCGCTATAAGGAAAATAGTAAGAGCTATAACCATAGAAGGCACGGTGGTAAACATAAGATATCTGATATGTGTAAACAGAGGCGTTTCGGTTACCGAAGAAGCAAGGATGGTAGTATCCGATAATGGCGACACCTTATCGCCAAAATACGCCCCCGAAATGATGGCACCAGCTATCCATCCCTCTTCGAAGCCCTGAGCCTTGCCAATTCCCATAAGCGCAATACCTATGGTGGCTATTGTAGTCCACGAACTGCCAGTCATGACCGACACCACGGCACATATCACGCAGCACGAAACAAGGAAAAAGTTAGGATGAATAAGTTGTACACCGTAATAAATAAGCGTTGGCACCACTCCACTGAGCATCCATACCGCCGACAAGGCTCCGATAATAAGAAGAATTATCAGAGCAGAGCTGACTCCCATGATGTTATTCACGATAGCATGTTCGATTTCTTTCCACTGGATTTTATACCCAATCATACCCAAAGCTGCACACACTGCAGTTGCCACCAGCAGACATACCTGACTTGCACCGCTCAATGCGTCGGAACCGAAGCTCTTTATGGTAAAAAACAGCAATACCACCAAAAGCAGTATAGGTATCAATGACACAAGCGGTGAAGGAAAACTTTTAATTTTTTTCATTTAATGTAATTTCAATTGTAAATTATCACGTATTTCTCCAAATAACCCTGCAAATTTCCGAATATTTTCTGTTATAACAGAATTTAGGGACGATTATTCGGTTTTTTTTGCAAAATTTTCCAAAATGGAATGTGTTTTATACATAATTATGTAGGATATTTGTATTTTTGTAGTGATATTGGCTTAATACCATTACACTGAATGAGAAAGTACACATTTATAAAACATACATTAAGAACTGTCATCGTAACCATTATGGTGATATACTTCGGACTGATTGCCTTGCTCAACATCTCTTACGTGCAGCATGGAATCAGTTCTGTTGTTACACGCGAACTGAAAAAGCTTTTCAATACTGAGGTGTCTGTCGGCAATATCGATTTAGGACTACTAAACCGCATAATAATACAAGACCTCACATTATACGACAAGACAGGGAAAGAGTTGCTCAGTGTAGCAAGATTTTCCGTCAAGTTCGACTATAAGGCACTGCTCCAGGGACAGGTAAGTATACACAGTGTACAGTTATTTGCCGCAAACATCAGACTCAACAAGGAAAACAAGTCGGCCCCTGCCAACTTTCAGTTTATCATCGACGCTTTAGCCTCTAAAGACGAAAAGAAAGAAGACAGCAGTTTCATAAATCTGAGAATCAATTCTATTCTTATACGCAGAGGCAATGTAAGCTATGATATCTTGTCGGAGAAAGAGACACCGTATAAATTCAATGCTTCACATATAGGGATAAACAATCTTTCGGCCAACATATCTCTTAAGGCTCTTACAGAAGATTCCTTAAACGTACACGTCAAGCGTCTCAGTCTGAACGAGAAGTCAGGATTCACACTTAAGAAGCTGACCATGAAACTGAACGGCAACAAGACAGGTATAAGACTAAGCGACTTCAACATTCTTCTGCCCGAAAGCAAGTTGGCTATCGACACACTCACAGCCGACTATAAAGATATTTCGGCCATTGCCGACATCTCACAGATAAAATACAGCGGAAACCTGAAAGCATCTGTCGTTCTGGCTGATGCACAGAGTTTTGTACCCGTTTTCAAGCATTTCGACGATAATCTGAATATTGATTTATCTTTCCACAGCGAAAAGAACAGGCATATATTGGACAAGCTTAAGGTGAAATCGGGAGCCGACCATATTGATATAGATGTCATTGCCTCGTATTCCAACCTGAAGGCCGGGGTAAATAACAAAGACAACGCAGAAAAAGACACCTTAGCACCCCGTTTCAGCGCACGGATAAATAAAATTAATGTGGGCGAGAATGGTGCAGAGTGGCTTTTGTCTAATCTGAGCGACAATCCCAAGATACCAGAAGTATTAAAGAATCTGGGCAAGACAAGTATAAACGGAAGCCTTAACGGAACACTGAGGGACATAGAAGCTAAGCTTTCTATACTTTCAACGGTGGGAAGTGTGCAGTCGCAGGTAACACTTCATTCGGATTCTGGATTCAGCAAACGCACCTATTCCGGACATGTCTATTCGCCGGAACTGAATCTCGGAAAGTTATTCAACAAAAATAACACATTAGGGAAAACCGGTTTTAATATTGAGCTTAACGGACTGACATACAAGAACAACAAGCCTGAGTCTTATGTGAAAGGAAACATCGACTTCCTTGAATTCAAGAACTATACTTACCAGAACATAGAACTCGACGGAAAGTATTCGGGTGAAGGGTTCAACGGACAGATTGCCGTGGACGACGATAATCTGAGAATAAAAGTAAACGGCAGCATACTTACAGGAATACAGACACCTGAGTTTCACCTGAATGCCCAACTGCGTGATTTCAATCCGGGAGAACTGGGACTTACCAACGACAAGAAATTCACCAATACTACATACTCTCTTAACTTGGGAGCCGACTTTTCGGGTAACTCGATAGACGATATCAAGGGTAAAATCCTCATAGACAGCCTTTACTGCGATTCGGAAGACGACAATCTCGACTATTTCCTGCCCAAACTGCATCTCATAGCCAACAGTATGAACGGGAATGACAAGGAGGTAGTGCTCGATTCGTATTTCATGAAAGGTGTTGTAAAGGGTGAATATTCATACCGTACCATTGTATCGAGCATTATGAAAGTTGCCCAAAGATATATGCCGTCTCTGCTTGGAGAAAAGACCGGCAAGACCGGACGGAACAGGGAAAGCGAGAATAACTTCAGTTTCAAGTTCGACCTGCTTGATGCAGACTTCCTGTCGAAAGGCCTTAAACTGCCAGTGAAAATGGATATGCCGGCAAATATAAACGGGTATATAGACGATATCAACTCAAAGGTGTATATAAATGCAAATATACCGCAACTCACCTACAACAACAAGAAATATGAGTCGACTACCCTACTCTTCGAAAACCCGGCCAATGACCTTCACTGCAACATAAGAACGAGCATGCTCATGAAAAAAGGTGCAATGATAAGCTTGAGTCTCAATGCAGAAGCTCATAACGACACACTGTCGACTACTCTTTTCTGGGGTAATAATACCAGTGTGACCTACGGAGGTAAAGTATCGGCACTTGCTGCCTTTTCAAAACCGGGCAACAGCAGGAACCTGCATACCGACATTCATCTCGACCATAGCGAAATTATTCTGAACGATACCATATGGAATATCCATCCGGCTTCTATATGTATAGATAAAGATAGTATAAAAATAAGGGACTTCCTTTTCGAACATGCCAACCAGCATGTAAAGATTAACGGACGGCTCGGGAAAAAGGATACAGACACATGCTTTGTCGACCTTCAGAACATTAATCTGCTGTATGTGATGGATATGATACAGTTTAACGCTGTAAAGTTTGAAGGAAACACAAGCGGTAAAGTTATTGCCTCGGGAGTGCTCGACAAGCCAGCTCTCGATGCGCGTCTCATGGTAAACAATTTTTCTCTTAATGATGCCATCTTGGGCGAAGCAAAGATAAAAGGCGGATTCGACAATGAAAAAGGCCGGATTCTGCTTAATGCTGACATACAGAAAAGTGACAATACGTTTACAAAAGTCGACGGTTATGTGTCGCCTAAAGAAAAGGGACTCGACCTGCATATCAATGCCGGAGGTACGACTTTTGCATTTCTGGAGCATTTCATAAAAGATATTTTCAGTGATGTGGAGGGTAAGGTGTACGGAAATGTGCGCCTGCATGGTCCGTTTAAGGAGCTCGACCTCGAAGGCCATGTTGATAAAGCCGAAGTGGCAATGAACGTGAATGTGCTTAACTCGCGCTTTAAGGCAGTAACCGAAAACATGGATATCAAATCTGGAGAGTTTATGTTTGAGAATGTTCAGCTTAGCGATATGGAAGGCAACAAGGGAACTGTAAACGGATATTTGCGCCATAATCATCTTAAACACCTGAATTACAGATTCAATTTCGATACGCACAATATGCAGGTGTTCAGAATAGACCAGGAATCGCCGGAATTTCCTTTCTACGGACATATTTATGCAACCGGCAATGCCCTTGTGAGAGGTGATGAGCATATGGGACTGGCAGTTGACGGGCAGTTGCGCGCCGAAGACGGAACATCGTTCGTTTATGTATTGGGTACTGCCGCCGAGGCCATAAGCAAGCAATTTATCACTTTTGTCGACAAGACACCTAAAAGAAAGACAGAAGAAGTGGATGCAGAAGTCTATCATTATATGAACAGGACTGAGGATGAAGAGGAAAACTCCACACCGGCCGACATAAAGATTAATCTTCAGATAGAACCTGCACCGAGAGCCGACATGAAGATTATTATGGACCCGGCTTCGGGCGACTATATATCGGCTAAAGGTACAGGTAACCTAAGGGTTAACTTCTACAATAAGGGTAATTTCCAGATATTCGGTAATTATGTAATATCCGAAGGAATATATAAGCTAAGTATGCAGAATGTAATACGCAAGGACTTTGTGCTGCGTCCGGGAGGAACTGTTTCTTTCAATGGTGACCCTAAAGCCGCAAATCTTAACGTTCAGGCTGCGTATACAGTTCCATCGGCTTCACTGAATGATCTTATACCTGACGCTACATCTACAAGAGGAAATATCAGGGTAAACTGTCTGGTAAACCTAACCGGTCTGCTTACCTCGCCCAACTTGAGTTTCGACCTTGAGTTGCCTACCGTAAATGAGGAGGACCGCGAACTGGTAAGAAGTCTGACAAGTACGCCGGAACAGATGACAACCCAGATTATTTATCTTCTTGGTGTAGGTAAGTTCTATACATACGACTACACCAGTCAGACCGGGCAGTCGGATGCAACCAGTTCACTGGCTTTCAGCACATTGTCGGGACAGTTGAACAATATGTTGTCGCAGGTTATCGACAGCCAGAACTGGAATGTGGGAACCAACCTCTCCACAGGACAGAATGGATGGACAGATGTTGAAGCCGAAGCAATCCTTAGCGGACGACTTCTGAACAACAGGCTCATTATAAACGGAAACTTCGGTTATAAGGAAAACACTCTTAAAAGTACCAACTTCGTGGGTGATTTTGAGGCCATATGGCTCCTTACCAAAAACGGAGATTTCCGTCTGAGGGGTTACAATCAGACAAACGACCGATATTTCATGAAATCAACTCTTACCACACAGGGTATAGGACTGATTTACAAAAAAGACTTCACATACTGGAGGGAACTTGTAGACTGGCTGGGTAATCTCCGACGCTACAGAAAGAAAAAATTGAGCGATGAAGAAAAAGACAAAGCCGACAAGGAAAATGCCGACAAGGAAAATGCAGACAACGGAAATACCGGAAAAGAGAATACCGGAAAACAGCAATGAGATGTTAATGAGGTATGAATCAATAAATGGTAAAAGAAAATGAATTGTTATATTGGAACTATTCATTAAATTTGCATCAAGAGTTAAAATTCAAAAAAAAATAATAGAAACCGAAATATAACTTTGCACAATGAAGAATAAATATTTTCTACCTGCCGAATGGGATAATCAAAGCTACATCCAGCTGACATGGCCTCATGCCGAAACAGACTGGGCATATATGTTGCCCGAAGTGGAATCATGTTTTGTGAAACTTGCAACAGAAATAGCTTCACGACAGCCCCTGCTGCTCGTTGCACCGGAATTTCCGGAAGCATTGAATGATTTCCCATATAAGGAAAACATAAAATTCTTTGCCTGTCCTACCAACGACACATGGGCAAGAGATCATGCATTCATCACAATGACAGACCCGCATGCCGACCCTAAGCTTCTGGATTTCTGTTTCAACGGATGGGGTATGAAATTTGCTTCAGACAAGGACAACCTTATTAACAGCAATATTTTCAAAGCAGGTATTGTAAATGGAGATTACGTAAACATGCGCAATTTTGTTCTGGAAGGCGGCTCTATAGAAAGTGACGGTGAGGGAACTTTGCTTACTACATCTCTTTGTCTTCTGGCTCCCAACAGAAATGATACCATGTCAAGAAAAGATATAGAAAATTTCCTGACAGACACATTCAACCTGAAGCAGGTTCTCTGGCTCGACTATGGTTATCTTGCCGGAGATGATACAGACAGTCATGTAGATACACTTGCAAGATTATGTCCCGACAATACCATTGCATACGTGAAATGTGAGAATAAGGAAGATGAACACTATAATGCTCTTCTTGCTATGGAGGCCCAACTGAAATCTTTCAAAACTCTAGAAGGCGAACCATACAGACTTCTTCCTCTGCCTATGGCAGATGCAGTGTATGATGAAAACGGAGAACGTATTCCTGCTACATACGCCAATTTCCTGATAATGAACAAAGCTGTACTTTATCCTACTTATAATCAGCCGGAAAATGATGCCGAAGCTGCAAGAGTTCTCGCCCAGGCTTTCCCTGGCAGAGAGATAGTGGGTGTAGACTGCAGGGCACTTATTAAGCAGCACGGTTCACTGCACTGTGTTACCATGCAATATCCTGAATCTGTTTTCAAGGGGATAAAATAAAGTGATACTTAATTCGTTATCGCTTTAATTATAGCTACTATTTACAGAGTATTTTATTTTGTATATTATTTTATATACTATCATACAATTTTATATATTATCATACAATACTATCAATAATACTATACTATTATGAAACGTATCATTCGTGTCGGAATCGTTCAGCAGTCTTGTACTGGCGATATTAAATTTAATCTTGAGAAACTACACAGAAATATAGCTTCAGTAGCAAAAGCTGGTGCAGAGCTTGTTATCTTACAGGAACTTCATAATTCATTATACTTCTGCCAGACTGAAGACACACGTCTCTTCGACCTGGCTGAACCAATTCCTGGTCCGTCTACAGGGTTCTATAGCGAAATTGCAGCTGCATACGGTATAGTTCTTGTCACATCATTATTCGAAAGACGTGCTGCCGGATTATACCATAATACAGCTGTGGTTTTTGAAAAGGATGGAAGCATTGCCGGAAAATACAGAAAGATGCATATTCCTGATGATCCGGCATATTACGAAAAGTTCTACTTTACACCGGGAGATATAGGATTTGAACCGATAGAGACTTCTGTTGGAAAACTTGGTGTGCAGGTATGCTGGGACCAGTGGTATCCGGAAGGAGCACGACTCATGGCACTTAAAGGTGCAGAACTGCTTATCTACCCTACTGCAATAGGTTGGGAAAGTACTGATACTCAAGAGGAGAAGTTACGCCAGTTGGGCGCATGGGTAACAGTTCAGCGCGGTCATGCCGTAGCAAACGGACTTCCGGTTATAGCTGTCAACCGTGTGGGACTTGAGCCAGACCCTTCGGGCCAGACAAACGGAATACAATTCTGGGGAAACAGTTTCGTAGCCGGTCCTCAGGGGGAAATTATAGCTCAGGCTGATAATCTGAAAGAGGAAAATCTTGTAGTGGACATTGATATGAGCCGAAGTGAAAATGTACGCCGCTGGTGGCCGTTCCTGAGAGACAGACGAATTGATGAATTCGGTGACCTTACAAAAAGATTCAGAGACTAAGTGTCTGTTTACTTAAATTGTGTTCATTTATGTACATAAATAAGATATTTTCCGATTGTACAACAAAAAAATAAAACCAAATGGGTAAATTCATAACTAATCTGCTTAAAAAGTTTTCAGACATAGATATCGATTCGCTTTTAAAAGAACAAGACAGGTTGAAACTCGAAAACGAGAACCTGTCTGTACAACTTAAGCGAACTTCGCAAGACTATGTTTCATTAAACAATAAGAACAAGGAGCTTCAGGAGGCTCTTAATGAGGCTCTGGCAAATGCTGAAGCTGCAGGAGATTCTTCTAATAAGGAAATAGAAGCACTGAAGGAAGAAATCAGCAAAAGTAAAGAGGTAATCAGCAAGAATAAAGAAGAGATCAGTAAAAGTAAAGAAGAGATCAGTAAAAGTAAAGAAGAAATCAGCAAGAGTAAAGAACAAAACACATCTCTTCTGGCTGATATAGAAAACAGCAAATCAAAGCAGCAGAATCTTGAAAAAGAGATAAAATCTCTTAATTCTGAAATTGAGTCATTGAAATCTACAGTTGACAGGCTAAACTCTGAAGTTGAAGGTAAGAAAGCTGTAATTGAGGGCAATGAGAAACTGATAGCCGAAAAAGATGGCATTATAAAAGAAAAAGATAAGGAAATTAAGGATAAGGAAAGCCTTATAAAAGAAAAAGAAAGCCTTATTGAAACACAGGCAAAATCAATAAAAGACAAGGAGTCTGAAATAGCTGCCAACAAAGATATTATTTCTAATATTGAAAAATCAATAGCTGAGAAAGACAATATCATTGAAGAAAAAAATATGGCTGTAGCTGAAAGCCTGAATGTTATAGCTGAGAAAGATAAAGCCATTGAAGAAAAAAATAAGGATATTGCAGATAGAGATAAAGCTATAGCAGAGAAAGATAAGATAATTTCAGAGAAAGAAAAAGATATAACTGAAAAGGAAAAAGCTATTGCAGAAAATATTAAGGCATTAAAAGAAGCAGAAAACAGATTAAGGGAAAAAGAAGCAGAACTTTCAAGTAAGGTTTCTGAACTAAACTCATTGAAGGACAACTCAAAAAAATCTGTCAATGAAAATAATGCCATAATTGAGGAACTTAAGAAGAGTCTTGCCAGCTGTAAGGCCGAACTTTCTGGTAAAGAGAAAGAGATTAATGAAAAGGAGGAGAACATTAAGGAGCTAAACAATGAAATCAGCTCGCTTAAAGATAAGGGAATCATTGCAAATAATGAGAATGAGACACTAAAAGGAAATATTGAATCTCTTAATGATGAAATAGGTTACCTCAACAATGAGATTGGAAGTCTTAACAACGAAATAGGTAATCTTAACAAAACAATCAAGTCGCAGGAAGCGGAAAAGGATAATATTATATCTTCTTTCCAGGCTGAAATACAGCGATTGCAGAATGCTCTGGTAGAGATTACAAATAAATCGGAAAACAACGGTCAGGAAATTGATGTTCTTAATGCCAAAATAGACAAAAAGGAAAAGGAAATTGAAGCCCTTAATGCCGAACTTAGCATTAAAGAACTGGAGATAAAGGAATTGAAGGCCAAAGAAGTACAGGAAGCCTCTGATAATGTAAGAAAGGCAGAAGAGGAAAAGGCTGAAGAGAAGAAACCTGAGGAAAAGAAAGCAGAGGTGAAGAAAACTCAGGACGAGAATATTCAGGAGAAGAAGGTTCAGGAAGAAAAAACTGAGGAAAAGAAATCTGAGGAGAACTCTGACGACAAGAAGGCCAAAGAAGCTATGCAGAAAGAGCTGATTGCACTAACAAAGAAAAATAATTTTGTCAGAGTAACCTTGAAGGCTGGCAATCAGTTTATATATCAGTCAAAACATCTGCAACTTAAAGCCGGACTGTTCGACTGGGGTATAGAAGGCAAGGAAATTATCACAGACGACATATTGTTCATAGTTCACGATGATATTCTGAAGATTGAAGGACTTGAGACTCCATTTGCAACAGAAGAGTTCAAATGTGACTTCTCTGACGAGGAAATAGGACCTCAGGTTGCCGAAATCCTGCTGATGTCTATCTGTACTTATAAACCTATCCAGATAAACTATCACGACAAGAATGGAAGAACTACTCTGAAAAACTTGTATTATACAAGCTTCCTGCCATCGGAAAGCAAATTTTCTCTTCCATATAAGAATCTGTTTAAGAATATGCTTAACGATGAACTTGATTCTGACCATATTGCAGCTATGTCTCCTCATCAGACTGAGCCTCGCACATTCACCATCAATCAGATTCAGACTATAAGGGTATTCGATGCATTCTTTACAACAGAAAATGGTATTGACATCCTTAAAGAAGGTATCTCAATAGCTGAAGAAGCTGAGCAGAATGATCTTGCTGAGATTCTGAAAAGCTGTATCGAATGAGAGATATAAAATTTTAAAAAGCCATCCGGAAAACTTTCAAAGAAAAGAATTCCGGATGGCTTTTTTTATTTAATTGGCTTTTTATTTGCTTTTCAGTTACTGATGTAATTCTTATAATTCTCTTATTGCTTAAGGAACCATTATAGTCTGTCACTGCCAGTTTACAGGCTTGATATTAACATTATTCTCATCGTCAATGGTGAGTTCGATGTTATAACAAGGCCCGTCAGGCATACAAACGGTAGCCATAAATCTGTATCCTTCGGCGTTGACTCCTATAAAGTCCATATCCCCCAATATAGAAGAATTAAGAAAATCATCGGGAACAATGTTCTTAAACTGTTCTTTCTTGATATCTTTTCCACAAAGCCTCTTCTTACCCTTATACACGCATATATGGATAATATTGTCGAAATATACATTGTCTACAGTAAATCCGTCTTCTGTTATTCCTGGCCGGATAATCTTGATTGATGTAGGATTTATGTAGGAATATCCTCTATAGCGCTCGTTTTTATACATTATAACAGAATCTTTCTTTACTACTTCGGCAGGAGTGGAAACTGCATTCTGACTGTCGGAAGATGGTATTATGCTTTCATCTGTTCCTTTTATAAGGGATATCTTGTCGCCGGCAGAATTTATGAAGCTAAGAAAATCTGCTGTACGCTTGATTATCGGATAGGCTGTTGTCTGATGGCCGAGAATAAGTATAGAGTCATTTCTTACTATAAACGGCATCGATACGTTACTTTGGCTTGCAAAGCATATACTGTCATTATGGATTTTAAGTACAGGACTCTCGGAATAGCTGTCAAGCCATACTCCATGCATCTCCGCCATAGCAGTCCTGTCGATTTCCGGTTCTTCTTTTGCCTCATTTTTATCGTTTCCCGAGGAAGCACACGAAAAGAGGCACATGGAAAGACCGGCTAATGACATCAGTGTTTGAACTTTCAGTTTCATCGTACAAAAATGTTTATCTGAAATATTTATCTGCCTATACAGTGATAAACAATTCCCTGTTCATTAAGCTCTTCCATGTCGTAAATGTTACGTCCGTCGAAGATTACAGGATTGTTCATTGTCTTTTTTATCACTCCCCATGCAGGCAGTCTGAATTCTTTCCATTCGGTAACCATAAAGAGGGCATCTGCATCAAGAAGTGCATCATACATATCTCTGGCGTAATATATGGTATTTCCTATGCGGCGTCTTGATTCGTCCATTGCTGCAGGATCGTATGCTCGTACATTACATCCGGCATCGAGAAGACGCTTTATGAGCACAAGTGACGGTGCTTCACGCATGTCGTCTGTTTCGGGTTTGAAGGCCAGTCCCCAAATGGCTATGGTCTTACCCTTAAGGTCGCCGTTGTAGAATTTCTCAAGCTTGCGGAACAGAATGTCTTTCTGTGCTTCGTTTACTTCTTCCACCATCTTGAGGACTTTCATGGTGTATCCGTTTTCCTCGGCTGTCTTAATAAGTGCCTTTACATCTTTAGGGAAGCATGAGCCTCCGTATCCGCAGCCAGGATACAGGAACTTGCGTCCTATTCTGGTATCGGAACCTATTCCGCTCCTTACCATATTTACATCGGCTCCCACTAATTCGCAAAGATTGGCTATGTCGTTCATGAAACTGATGCGTGTGGCAAGCATGGAATTTGCAGCGTACTTTGTCATCTCGGCAGATGGGATGTCCATAAAAATTACACGGAAATTGTTAAGCAGGAACGGACGGTAGAGTTTTGTCATAAGCTCACGTGCCTTGTCGGACTCTACTCCTACTACCACACGGTCGGGGGTCATAAAATCGGCAATGGCATTTCCTTCTTTAAGGAATTCGGGATTTGAAGCAACATCGAATTCAATATCCAACCCGCGTTTTTCGAGCTCTTCTTTTATTACGGCCTTAACTTTTTTTGCAGTACCTACAGGAACTGTGCTCTTGGTAACTACCAGTATGTACTGGTTCATGTTTCTTCCTATGGTACGTGCCACTTCAAGAACATACTGCAGGTCGGCACTGCCATCCTCGTTAGGAGGCGTTCCTACTGCACTGAAAACTATTGAAACATCGTTTAGACACTCTTCCAGAGAGGTTGAGAAATTAAGACGTCCTGCCTTGTGGTTTCTCAATACCATTTCCTCCAGACCGGGCTCGTATATAGGTATTATGCCTTTCTTCAAAGCCTCGATTTTATCAACATTCGTATCTACACAGGTCACATTGGCTCCTGTTTCGGCAAAACATGTTCCTGTTACCAGACCTACGTATCCGGTTCCTACAATAGCTATGTTCATATTCTAAAATAAGTATATTATTTATCGTATTTATATCGTATTTAATATTTTTCCGTGATATTTGGTATTAATCGGCGTATTTTGCATTAATTCATATTAAAATGTTTCTTTAACCGGCATTAATACTTACTCCGTTTTTTGGTTTCAGACTGCAAACTTACACAAAAATCCTATAATACTGACTAAAATAGACAAAATACTGCATTTTACAAAGCATAAGAGGGACAAAAAGCTCGGAATAGAGATAATTTTATGTCTTAAAAATGGCGTTAGTAATAATAAAAATTGTATTTTTGCATTATTATTTGGATTTCGACAATTAAGTTTTTTCTGGAAGGTTATAATAACTGACTATTTTATGACAGATATGATTGAATTGGCTAAACATATAGAGGTTCTGTTATTGGAGAATGATTGTGTAATTGTTCCGGGACTTGGTGGGTTTATCGCCCATAACCGTCCGGCCGAATTCAAGAAGTCGGCCAACGTGTTCTGCCCGCCGGTTCGTACCATCGGTTTTAATCCGCAACTGGTTATGAATGACGGACTGCTGGTTCAGTCGTATATGCAGGCTTATAATACCGACTTCCCCGATGCGACAAGAAAAATAGAGAAGGTTGTTTCGGATATCAAGGAACAACTGTACCGCAACGGTCAGGCTGAGATTGAGAATGTGGGCACTTTATATTATACCATGAATGGTGTATATGGCTTCGAACCGTTTGCCAATACGTTCTTTAATCCGCATCTTTATGGTTTGGGCAGTTTCACCTTGTCGCCTCTTACTGAACTTTCTGAATTGAAACCTGCTGCGGCTTTATCCGGGGCAGTTGTTGAGGGTTCTATTAATCAGGGTAATGATTTGCAGAATTCTGAAATCAGTGTTACTAACAATCCTGAATCTGGAATGTTTGTTGCAACTAATTCTGAAACTAAACCGGCCGATGATGCAGAAAGAATCGGTATGGAGATGGTTTATCGCAACAGTGAAAACAATAGTGTTGGCAACAATGGTATCGGAAAGCATGTTAATGATAATGATGATGTCTTGAATGCTGATTCAAATAATACCGGAAGGAGAATAGTATTGATGGAATTGTCTGAAAATAACCAGGCGAACCATGAATCGGCCAACTCCGACAGAAGTGTATGTAATACTGAAGACTGTATGAATATCGGTGGAAACCGTATTTCAGACACAACATCACAGACAGAAAGTATAGTTGCGGTTCAGAATGAGGCGGACATTACCGGCAACAGAAGTATTTCTGCAAAAGGTCTTTCAGCAAATAATATTCCAGAAAGAGATAATTCTGCCAGTGATACTGATATAACTTTACATAATTCACATAATAATGGTGTATCGTCTCACAGGAATGATAAACTGAAGAAGATTTTCAGAAAGATGACTGAGCATATTGTAGGTACTGCAGCTGCTCTAATTCTGTTCTTTGTGCTTTCTACTCCTGTTGAAAACACTTATCTTGACAATGCCAGCTATGCTTCCTTGGGAGCCGAAACCATGCTGGATGCCATAAGAGACCGTTCCTGGGTTACTTCGCACAGGGATGCAAGTACAGGTAATGAAGATGATTTTTATCAAAACAGGAATATTGTAAGAACAAAAAACAATGTTAATACGTTAAAACCTGTAGCAGTAAAGAGTGTAAAGGTTGAGAAAGTGGTTAATGATGAAAAGAACAATAAGACAAAAGATAAGGTAAAGGCCGGTAATAACGGTAACAACGGTAACAACAGTAATGATGCTGCAAAGACTGCAAATGCTGAAAATACAGTGAAGACCGGCAATGCAGTGAATACAGTAAAGTCTGCCGCAAAAAATGATGAAACAACCGGTGACAGCAAAAACAGTAAGGCCGGAAATTCTGATTCTAAACAGAATAATCAGGTTCAGTCGAATTTGTCTTATATTATTGTAGCAAGTCTTCCTTCTAAAGCAGACGCAGAAAAAGAACTAGGAAAATTTAAATCTGAAGGATATTCTGAAGCTATGATTCTTGAATCAGACGGACGTTTCCGTATTTCTCTTTACAGCTATGCAAATTCTGCCGATGCATACAAAAAGACAAGCGAACTTAGAAAGATTGATAAGTTCAAGGGTGCATGGGTCTTTAAATCAAAATAAGACTTACATGGCAGAGTAAGAAGAATCTTGCTGTTTAATAAATATATCTGATGAATAAATATATCCGATGATATATATAAAATAATATGTACATTATATTTTAATTCTACATAATTAATTACTACACACTAAATTAAGGAAATGAAGAGAGTAAGATGTCCAAAATGTGATAAATATATTCAGTTTGACGAAACAAAATACGAACCAGGACAATCGCTCGTATTTATATGTGATGAATGTAAGAAACAGTTCAGCATACGACTGGGACGATCTAAGCTTAACGCCGCTACCCGCAAGGATGAAGTTATCGACGAAAAAGAAGGGACAAAAGATTTTGGTAATGTAGTGGTTATTGAGAATGTTTTCGGATACAAACAGGTTATTCCTTTGCATGAAGGTGATAATGTGGTGGGACGCAGAAGTAAAGGTACTGAGGTTGATATTCCTATCGAAACCAATGACCCGAGCATGGACAGAAGACACTGTATCATCAATGTGAAAAGGAATAAACAGGGAAAAATTATATATACTCTTAGAGATAACGATAGTATTACCGGCACTTTCCTTATGAATGAAGTGCTCGGACCTAAAGACCGTATCAGAATTGAAGAAGGAAGTATCTTTACTCTTGGTGCTACTACACTGATTCTCAGAGGCGCAGAAGACTCTGACGGTGGTACGGATAATGAAATGGATAATTACAAGGAATAATTTACTAACTAACATCACACTACTTTTTTACTTATGGCATTTACAAATAATGTAATGATTGTAAGACACAAGTTGCTTGCCAATCTTGTTGCCTTATGGAAAGAGAAACAGTTAATCGAGAAAATCGACCGTATTCCATTGGAATTCAGCCCTCGCCGCTCACAGCCTGTGGGACGTTGCTGTATTCATAAAGAACGTGCCGTCACTAAATATAAGTCTCTGCCTCTTTTAGGCTGGGATATGTCTGACGAGACAGACGAGCTTACAACTTTGTCGGAATATGCTAAAAGAGCTCTCGAACGTCATGGTAAAATCAAGGAAAACATCCTTTGTGTAATTGATGAAGCTTGTTCTTCTTGTGTGCAGGTAAACTATGAGGTAAGTAATCTTTGCCGCGGTTGTGTGGCAAGAAGTTGCTATATGAACTGTCCTAAGGGTGCAGTTCACTTCGATAAGAAAACAGGTCAGGCTCATATCGATCATGATACATGTATCAGTTGCGGTATCTGTCATAAGAGTTGTCCTTATCATGCCATTGTTTATATTCCGGTTCCTTGTGAAGAGGCCTGCCCTGTAAAGGCTATCAGCAAGGATGAACATAATATAGAGCATATCGACGAGAATAAATGTATCTATTGCGGAAAGTGTCTGAATGCGTGTCCGTTTGGTGCTATTTTCGAAATTTCTCAGGTATTCGATGTTCTCGAAGCTATCAGAAACGGAGAGAAGGTTGTGGCTATACCTGCTCCTTCTATCCTCGGACAGTATGATGCGAAAATTGAAGAGGTTTACGGAGCACTGAAGGAAATAGGGTTTGCCGAAATAGTTGAGGTAGCCGAAGGTGCAATGCATACAACAAGCAATGAAGCTCATGAGTTGCTCGAAAAGATTGAGGAAGGCCAGAAGTTCATGACTACTTCATGTTGTCCTTCTTATATTGAACTGGTCAACAAGCATATTCCTGCTATGAAACCATATGTTTCTACTACAGGTTCTCCTATGTATTATGCTTCAAGAATTGCAAAACAGAAATATCCTGATGCCAAAGTGGTATTCATTGGCCCATGTATCGCAAAAAGAAAAGAAGCTCAGAGAGATGAATGTGTGGACTTCGTTCTTACATTCGAAGAAATTGGTTCTATATTCAAAGGTTTGGGTATCGATATCAAGCAGGCTGCTCCTTATAAGGTTGCTACAGAATCTGTAAGCGAGGCTCATGGATTTGCTCAGGCAGGTGGTGTTGCTGGTGCTGTGAAAGCTTTCCTTGGTGAAAAAGCCAACGGCATCAAGATTATGCAGGTATCTGACTTCAACAAGAAGAATATCGGCGTATTGCGTGCGTATGCTAAAACAGGAAAGGTTGACGCACAGTTTATCGAGATGATGGCATGTCCTGAAGGATGCATCACCGGACCAAGTGCTGTGAATGATGCATTGTCTGGTAAACGTCAGCTCAACCAGGATTTGATAAAGCGTACTTATACTTACGCAAGTATAAACGAAAAGAAATAAGTTGTTTTCTAAAGTAAAATTCTTCTTACAGATTTTACAGAAAACTTTTCATATATCAGAAACTTGTATCTTATGAGAAAACTGATAGAACAACTTCATCGGGAGAGAACCCTTTCTCCCGATGATTTTCGTATTCTGCTCCAGGGTTATGATGATAAGGATCTTGAACTTATAAACAGAATAGCCGTAGAAGAATCAAAAAAGGTGTTCGGAAATAAGATCTTTGTCAGAGGTCTGATAGAAATCGGGAACTGCTGTCATAATGATTGTCTTTATTGTGGTATCCGCCGGAGCAACAGGAACATTGAGAGGTACAGGCTCGATAAGCAGGACATTTTAGAGTGTTGTAAAAATGGATACTCGCTCGGATTCCGCACATTTGTTCTTCAGGGTGGAGAAGATAACTATATGACTGATGAAAGGATTGCTGACATAGTTTCAGACATAAGGTCCATGTTTCCTGATGCTGCCATTACACTGTCTCTTGGTGAAAAATCTACAGAGGCCTACCGTATGTTTTATCAGGCTGGAGCCAACAGGTATCTGCTTCGTCATGAGACTCATAATCCTGAACATTATGCCAAGTTGCATCCCAATAATATGTCTCTCGATAACAGACTGAGATGTCTCAGTGACCTGAAATCGATAGGATATCAGACAGGAACAGGTATTATGGTCGGAAGTCCGGGACAGACTATAGACAATATTGTGGAGGATATTCTATTTATAGGAGATTTTAAGCCTCAGATGATAGGTATAGGCCCGTTTCTGCCGCATCATGATACTCCTTTTGCAAATGAAAAAGCAGGCAGTCTGAACATGACTCTTTTATTGCTGTCTGTTTTCCGCATAATGCATCCATATGCTCTTATTCCTTCAACTACAGCCTTGGCGACTCTTCACCCTCAGGGACGTGAAAAAGGTATATTGGCAGGAGCCAATGTAGTAATGCCTAATCTCTCGCCTGTAAACCAGAGAAACAAATATTCCTTGTACGACAATAAAGCATCTATGGGCGCAGAAGCCGCAGAAGGTCTGATACTTTTAGAGAAGAGGCTTAATGCCATAGGTTATACTATAGAATACGGCAGAGGTGATTATCGGGAAATGTTTGACTGATTATCGGGAAAAGCTAAGCTGATTATCAGGAAAACCAGGACTGATTATCGGTGCCGGTAAATATTATTGGTATTGGTTAACTAAATTATTACGAAACGATGTATAAAGTTGATTCAAAAATAGCTGAGGAATTTATCAGCCATGACGAAATTCTAAGCACTCTGGAATATGCTCGTGAAAATGCTAACAATCATGAGCTTATTTCATCTATCATAGAAAAAGCAAGACAGTGCAAGGGCATTACTCATAGAGAAGCGGCAGTGCTGCTTGAATGTACCGATGAAACTCTTTTACATGAGATTTATGCACTTGCTAAAGAAATAAAGCAGAAATTCTACGGCAACAGAATTGTAATGTTTGCCCCACTATATCTTTCAAATTATTGTGTAAACAGTTGCGTGTATTGCCCTTATCATGTAAAGAACAAGACTATCGCACGCAAGAAACTCTCACAGGAAGATATCAGACGCGAAGTAATTGCCCTTCAGGATATGGGGCATAAGCGACTTGCTCTCGAAGCTGGAGAAGATCCGCTGCATAATCCTATAGAGTATATTCTTGAGTCAATAAAAACCATATATGATATCAAGCATAAAAATGGTGCCATCAGAAGAGTGAATGTTAATATTGCGGCTACTACTGTAGAGAATTATCGTAAATTGCATGAGGCTGGTATAGGTACATATATTCTGTTTCAGGAAACTTACCATAAGGAGAATTACGAAAAGCTTCACCCGAGAGGTCCTAAAAGTAACTATGCATATCACACAGAAGCCATGGACAGAGCCATGCAGGGCGGCATAGACGATGTAGGACTGGGAGTTTTGTTCGGACTAAACACCTATAAGTATGATTTTGTGGGACTGATGATGCATGCCGAACACCTTGAAGCTACATACGGAGTAGGCCCTCATACTATAAGTGTTCCAAGAATATGCTCGGCCGATGACATTAATGCTGCTGACTTTGAAAATGCTATTTCTGATGAAATATTCCAGAAAATAGTTGCCATCATAAGAATAACTGTACCTTATACAGGTATGATTATTTCTACGAGAGAGTCACAGCGTTCACGCGAGAAAGTCCTTGAATTGGGAGTTTCGCAAATCAGCGGAGGTTCACGTACCAGTGTAGGCGGATATGCAGAAGAAGAAACTCCGGAAGAAAACTCGTCACAGTTTGACGTTAGTGATACAAGAACACTCGACCAGGTTGTGGCATGGCTGCTAAAACTTGGATATATCCCAAGCTTCTGTACAGCATGTTATCGCGAAGGACGCACAGGCGACAGATTTATGTCGTTAGTTAAAACCGGACAAATAGCAAACTGTTGTGCCCCTAATGCTCTGATGACTCTACAGGAATATCTCGAAGACTATGCTTCGCCTGAGACAAGAGTCCTGGGAATGAAGATGATAAGGGAACAAATGGAAAGAATACCTAACCCCGCTATCAAGAAGAGGGCTATAGAGAATCTCAAAAGAATAGCAGAAGGCAAAAGAGATTTCCGTTTCTGATAAACGGCTTATGTTTTATTAGTAATCATTTTTTGTTAATATAAAATTATGTCGATATAGAATTATGTCACTACAAGATACACCACGGTCGAACCGTATCCATATTGCTCTTTTCGGTAAGAGGAACAGTGGCAAGTCTTCTCTTATAAACGCGCTCACAGGCCAACATGTCTCTTTGGTATCAGATGTAGCAGGAACAACCACCGATCCGGTATTCAAGTCAATGGAGATTCATGGAGTAGGTCCATGCGTATTCATCGATACAGCCGGATTTGATGATGAAGGAGGATTGGGAGAATTAAGGGTACAGCAGACAAGGAAAGCTTTAGACCGTACAGATATAGCCATAATGGTATGTACCAGCGATAATCTTGACGATGAGATTAAGTGGCAGTCTATAATAAAAGAAAAGAATATACCTCTTATATGGGTACTCAACAAGTCCGATCTTCTGAAATCACCTGATGAGATGATGCGTTCTATTGAAAAGAAATGCGGCACCGTGCCTATTCTTGTAAGTGCATCAGAGGGTAAAGGTATAAAAGATATCCGCAATGCCATTATCGGGAAGATGCCCGATGAAACAATGAGTTCCGGAATAACAGGAAAATTAGTTGAGGAAAATGATACTGTTCTTCTTGTTATGCCACAGGATATTCAGGCTCCCAAAGGACGTCTTATTTTACCGCAGGTACAAACCATAAGAGAGTTACTCGATAAAAAATGTCTTGTATTCAGTTGTACCACAGACAAGATAGAACAGATGCTGAAAGCTATGGTTCACCCGCCGAAGCTCATAATAACAGATTCACAGGTATTTAAGACAGTTTATGACTTAAAACCAGCGGAAAGCCGCCTTACATCCTTCTCTGTTCTTTTTGCGCAATATAAAGGTGACATCAACTATTTCATTGAAGGAGCAAAGTCGATAAGCAGACTAAACAAGGATTCTAAGGTTCTTATAGCTGAGGCCTGTACTCATGCCCCACTTACAGAAGACATAGGGCGTGAAAAGATTCCCGCAATGTTAAGAAAACGCTTCGGAAATGAGTTATCAATAGATATTGTTTCGGGAACAGATTTTCCGGAAGACTTGAGCAAATACGATCTTATAATACATTGCGGAAGTTGCATGTTCAACCGCAAATATGTGCTCAACAGAATAGACAAAGCAAAAAAGCAGAATATTCCGATGACTAATTATGGAGTGACTATTGCTTATATGCAGGGTATACTCGACAAGATAGACTATTAAACAAGCGGCCGGAGAAACGTTTTTGCTATTTTGGTTATATTAATGATACTAACGCCATAACTGATTAAAAGAATACCAGACAAGACCTGGTAACATAAATCATAACCATCAATAGTATAAATTAGTAAAAACGCTTCTCCGGCCACTATTTATTACATTATTTTATGTACTTTTATCTCTGGAAAATCATGAAGTAACATAAGCAGAACGCCTTCTTCATTCATATTCTTTGCCTTCACTATCATATTGATATAAAACACTTTCTCACCATTGCCGTCAAGTTTTTCTTCCATTTCATAAGAACTTATCAGAAAATTCTTAGAAATAAAATGATTTGAGACCTCCTTCAAAGTTTCCTTATTGGCTGTAGAAAATTCCACTACCATGCTTCTTAAGCTTATTCCCTTGAAGAAGTAATTCAGAACCTCTACACCAATAAGAAACAATATAGTAGCCGTTACACCGATAGTAAACATTCCGGCACCTATAGCAAGTCCGATACCGGAAGTAGCCCAAATACCGGCAGCAGTAGTAAGACCGCGTACTATCTGCTTCTGAAGGAGTATAATAGTACCGGCACCGATAAAACCTATCCCACTCACAACCTGAGCTGCAAGGCGGCTCGGGTCAAGCCTCACAAGGTCGGCCTTAAGAACATCATTAAATCCATACTGTGACACAATCATCATGAGAGCACTACCCAAAGCAACAAGAAAATGAGTTCTGTAACCGGCTTCTTTAGAACGATATTCACGTTCAAGACCTATCACAACCCCCATCAGACTCGCCACAACAAGTCTTAATATAAAATCGAAGTACTGATCCATCTTCTGTATGTTTTAAATGCAATAATTTTCGTTTTAAATGCAATTATTTCTGTTTTAATGCAATTATTTCCACTACTACCAAAGATAAGAAAAAAACTCCGCTTCTACAATAGAGACTTGAATAATACCCTCCAATACTACATATTTTTAAAGAAACATATCAGTATCAAGATACCTTATTCATTCTTGATATAAGTTCGTCGCCCAGTTCACCTTTCACTCTGATATGCTCAAGTACGGCTTCTACAAAAGGATTACTCTCGAAGTAACCTCTCACCTGTTCGAAATCGAGTCTCTGCTCTTCTCTGCTTCCATCCGCACCGAATCCAGTCATAGCCGACAGAGAAAATTCCTTCTTGGCATCCTCATATACCTGTTTGTCGAGACCTATAACAGACTCCTTCCATTTCTCTACAATATTAATTATATCCTTAGAAGTTATCTCATCAGCCTTAAGACCATAAAAATCAAGCATCATCTCATATGCCCAGGTCCACTCGTATGTATAATAATTCTGATGTATCTCAGTAAAGCGCAAATCAATCTTATCTACAGAATCGAGAGTACCATTCTCTATATCCGCAATAAGCCTGTCTATTTCACTTCGCGGTGCAATAAGTCCAGACACATCAACCCATTCTCCGCTACCCACGGCTGTATCTGGTTTCAGACGCTCCCTTATCTGCTCATCATTTTCAAACTGAATAATCTCAAGGCGCTTTATAACAGAATTTCCTAAGAACTTATTAATACCAATCTCATAAAATCTGATACCCTTGTTGAGCGACGAATTCTTGATTTTCGCACTCTGATATGAATACGTATCAGAAGTTTCGCCCGAAACCCTTGCCAGTTCTCGAAGAATATCCCTTCCCTTAAACATTTTCTGAATAGTATACGGACTGAGCAGATTATAGTTAATCTTATCCATAAGATGCTTGTCCTTACGCTTGTCGCGTTTAGGCCACTTCTGCGCGTCACGAATTGTACCCACACTCCTGAGGTTGACACCCGGCATGAGATAAGTAGTATTCTTCTCTTCTATAAGATAAGAAAAAGGAAGGTTTGTAGTATCGGGATGAGCCACATGTCGTCCCATAACGAGAGAAAACGCACCAATACGTGCAGGCCAGAGGATATACGAATCGGATGCAGTTTTCGCTCCACGCTCCATAATACCCTGATGAATAGGCCCAAGCTTATACATATGATTACTCTGGTTTGAACCCGAGCCGGCATTCATAAACGAAAACATTCCGGCAATCAGCAAAGTCGACTTATGATGAGTTACCGTAAACGGTCCGGCAAAAATAGCACAAGCCTCACCGTTCTCTTCCTGGCAGTTGCTGAAAAAGAGAGAATCGGAAGCAGAATAATTATGTCCAAGATGACATGCCTGTCCCACGAAACACCTTGTAAGCGTAGTACCATCCTCTACATGCGAACCACTCGAAATTATGAAATCATCACAAATCACTCCATAACCGATATGTACCGGATCGAATTCGTTACTGTTGACAGAGCCGTTTTTCAGTCGCCCTGCCCCTTCTATGCTACAGAAACTGCCCACACGCACGTTCTTAATATATCCAGTATCCACAATCACAGAGTTATTCCCTACATATCCATAATCGGAAGAATTCTCCTGAGAATATTTTATGACCAGTTCCTTCATTCTGGCCGCAAGGTCAGGCCTGTGTCTGTACATAGCTGCAATATATGCTTCATGGGCCGAAAGATTATCATGTATAATAACCTCACGTCCACCGGTCTCGCTCAATACCGAAACCTGGGTACCATTTCCGAAAGACGAAAGGCAGTCGACCACCATACAGTCAACATTCTCAATGAATACATTGTCGGCTATCACATAATTGGCAATATAATTCTTTACATTTTCAATACAGCAACCGTTTCCTACAGTTACGTTATGCAATGTGGCATTGCGTATACCGGAAAACTTCTTTATTCCACCTGCAAGAGTAAACTCACCGGAAAAATTTCCAAGTCTTATACTACCCGAGAATCTGGAATTGACAACTTTTGAAACATCAAATCCCTCAGTGACCTTTATATCTCCCCATGATTCGGCTATACAGCCTTGTTGTTCCAATTGCTTGACTTCGCTTTCTGTAAGAGAACGAAAAGCTTTTTCTTGTAATCTTTTGTTCATAAAATCAATATTTCACTTATATTTTTTTTCATTCATGGGACAAATATAGTTACATTTTTCAATGAAGACAAAAGAAATTGTAAAAGTAAAATTAAAAAAAGACATAAGAACAAAAGAACAAAAAAAGGAATAAAACAAATAATAGATAATAGATAAAATACAGAATACAAGATACAAGATGCAAAATGCAGAATGTAAAATGTAAAATGCGAGAAAACGAAAATGCGAGAAAACGAAAAAACGCAAGGAAACGATAAAATGGCAATTATTACTCACACGAAATCGGAAAGCCAGCTTTTAAGTAAAGGGACTTTTTCCTTACTGACAAGAATCTGGCCGCTGAATGCAGGAGCAACTTCCAGAATCATCTTGCCGTTAAAATAATTCTGTATTCCACGGATGGATTCGGCAGATAAAATAAATTGTCTGTTTACTCTCATAAAACGGTTGGCATCAAGCTGTTCCTCCAGTTTGCTGAGTGGTACATCAACAGAATGCTTTCTGCCATCGGAAGTAACTGCGAAAGTTATCTTGTTTTCAGAAAAGAAGTATGATATATCGTTCACATTCACCACATAAAAACTTTTCGGACCGGCTATAAGAAAGCGTGTACGGTATTGTTTTTCCTTCTTCTGTGAGATCGATTTCACGAGTTCCTCTATATTGAGCAATTGCTGCTGCTTGAGTGTAGAATGGAACTTCTCGAACTTTTCTACAGCCGTAAGAAGTCTCTCCGAGCTTATCGGTTTGAGAAGGTAGTCAACACTATTTACGGTAAAGGCTCTCACTGCATACTCATCGTAAGCGGTTGTAAATATAATCATACAGTCAGGTTTCGCCTGTTCCAGAAAAATGAAAGATACCCCATCAGTAAGTTGGATATCAAGAAATATAATATCCGGATGCGGATTCTCATCAAACCATTTCACAGCATCCTCAATTGTTCCGGGAATTACAGTAATATCCCACTCCGGACGTATTCCCACAAGCATCTTGTTAAGAAGTCGCGCTGCAGGCAATTCATCTTCTATTATTACAGCTTTAACTTTACTCATAGTTATATATTCAGGTACATTTCTAAAAAAATTACACAACTCATTCTATCTCCATAGGCAGTCTCACCACAAAATTTTCGCCAGTTTTCTCCACCACTATATCCTTGCCATAAAGCAGATTATACCGCTGCGACAAATTTGCGAGTCCCTTTCCCGAACTTCTGATATCCTTTTTCGGTCTGACGGCATTCGACACCACCATCCACATTTCATTATTCACAAGCTCGGTATACAACCGTATAGTCATGGGGCGGCCAACAGAAATAACATTATGCTTTATTACATTTTCTATCAGAAGCTGCAAAGTAAGAGGAGGAACCGACATATCCATATAATCCTCATCTATATCATTCTCAATATTCAGGCAGTCGCCTAACCTCACCTTATGAAGTTTTATATATGTCTCCACAAAATTCATTTCTTCATAAAGAGGAACTGTATTTTTGCCCTGACAAAAGAGAATATATCTGTAAGTATCGGCCAGATTACGGGTAAATTCTATAGCATTCATAGGAGATTCTTCGATTTCAGAAATTAGAGTATTAAGATTATTGAAAAGAAAATGAGGGTTCAGCTGATTCTGCAGCGCCATATACCTGGCCTGGGCAGTACTCTCCTCCAGTTCCTCTGCCCTTTTATGAAGCCTCATCAGTTCGGCATAAAACCTGTTGAGCAGATACTGCCCCACAATGATAATCTCCACAAACCAGACTATCAGAATAACACCCAGTCCACCGCGCTTTACGACAAACGGATTATCCAGTCCGGCAAGCCATTTCGAAGAGACCATAAGAAGATAATTATACATCAGCAACACAAGAGCAGCCACAGCCACGGCCATTATCAAAGACCTGTAACTCCTGATATAAGAATGATAATACCTCATAAGTTTGGTATTTACATACCTTAATCCCAGTCCCAAGCATGAAAAGAGAAAGACAACAGCCAAAAACATATTTACGCTTACCAGTTGCTGCTGCTTTCTGAAAGGTATATCAGAAAAACGGATTATAAAGAAATATGAGAAGCAACCAAGACTGAAATACAAAATAAGATCCCAGAAATATCTTTTCAGAAAATCTTTAACGCAAGCCACTATTTTTGAAATTCCACTGTTACTTCCCATAATTCAGATATAATTTATAATTACTATATACTATGCACTATTCAATATACTCTATACACTTTAATATACTCTATGCACTATGCACCGTGCACTATACACTAAATACGTTATTATCAACTACTCTATAATTTACGGCACAAGCCTATTTTAACTTATATATTTACTTTTAATTATGCTTTTTCTTTTAATCTATACTTTCATTATTTTACTTATACTTTTACTTATCTATCACCCCCATAGCCCTGAGCAGAGCACTTTTGGCTATCTGGGCATCCAGTTTCGACTGAATATAATTAATCTTGGCATCCTGATGATAAATCTGAGCATTTATCACCTCCACTATAGAAACAGTTCCCTCAAGATATTTCTCTTTGGCAAGATTCTCACTTTCCTCTGCCTTTTCGAGAGAATTTTCCGTAAGAAGCACCTTCGAAACAGATTCAGTATAAGAATATCTTGCTGTCTCGATTTCAAGACGGATATCATCAGCTATTTTATCCCTATTGGCCTCGGCTTTCATTACAGAGAACTCACCTATTCTACGTGTATTCTTCCTTTTTCCCCACTCAAAGATAGGTACGCTAAGGTTTACATACACAGCATAATTGGGGTCCATATCTTTCATAAAGTCGTATCCCGGAGAAGAATAACTTCCGCTTACCCCAACCGACAGACTCGGCAAGTAGCGTGAAGAAGCTATCCTGGAATTATATTTCTCTATTTCCACAAGATTTCCGGCAATATCAAGTTCCGGTCTGCTGTAGATAGATGTAAAATAATCACCTTCTATCTCCTCATCGACCAGAGGCTGGACAATAGTATCTGTTTCTATAATCTCATCGAAAGGAACTCCCGAAAAGGAATTCATCGACATGCGTGCCACTTCGGCCTTATTACAGGCCTGTATGTATCTGTATTCGGCATCATTGAGTTTGACTTGAGTCATAAGCAGGTCATTACGGTCGGTATACCCCTCCTCCACTCTGCCTTTCACCACATCGGCAAGCGCCGAAACAGACTCCATATACTCAAGTGCAACATTCTTTATCTCATCAAGTGCCACCTTATTCCAGTAATAAGTATCGGCATCATACAAGATATTATTTGTAACGCGCTGCGACTCGTTTACCGCCATCTCCTTTTCGGCAGTAGCCTTACCCAATCCAGCCTTCAGGGCACCACCGGTATATAAAGGCTGTGCAAGAGTAAGCGAAGCTCCATACTTGCTGTTTCTTCCGGTAAACTCCACAGGCACCCCAAGCGAAGGAATCTCCTTCGACAGTTGCAGGGCATTACCTGTATACTGAAAATCGGCATTTCCACTCAGTGACGGAAGGAAATCAGCCTTGGCCGACTTCTGTTTCTCCATTCCGGCAGAAACAGAATAACCTGAGGCCTTTATTTCCTTGCTATATTCTTTAACCTTTTCCCTGTAACTCTGCTGCAGGCTGCCCGGCTGTGCCGATACTTCTCCACCGGATACAGTAAGGAAAGAAATTACCGACAATACACAAACTATATTCTTTACGTAAGTTATATCCTTTACACAAGCTATCCCCTTTACGCAAGCTATATCCTTTGCACAAGCTATTTTCTTTGAACTGACAGGTTTGAACATACAGGTCAAACCCAATATATTAGTAAGCTTCATTTCCTTTGTTTTGTAAAGTTAATTATTTTCTTGGAATATTTTCTCATTGCCATTCCTTTAATTACTCCCTTACTTCCTCAACTGTTTCTTTTCAGTTTATAAAAAATAGCATACAGCGCAGGAGTAACAAGCAGAGTAAGCATTGTAGCAAATGTAAGACCGAAAACTATTGTTGCAGCCATACCACCGAAAACCACATCAAAGAGCAGTGGTATACTTCCGAAAACTGTTGTAAGTGCAGCCATCAGGACAGGGCGTGCTCTCGATACAGTAGCCTCCACCACAGCAGTATACGAATCCACACCCGATCTTACCTGAGCGTTTATCTCGTCTATAAGTACAATTATATTCTTGATAATCATTCCCAACAGTCCCAGCCATCCGGCAATACAGAAGAATCCGAATTCAAAGCCGGTAACCAGCAGTCCCACTACCATACCTATAAGAGACAAAGGCAGCATAAGGAAAATAAGCAACGGCTGACGGTAGTTTCCGAAAAGCATTATCAGGATTATCACTAACAATATAATAGCCAGAGGGAAATACTTTACAAGAGCCTCCATACCTTCTTTCTGGTCCTTATACTGAGAGTCCCAGAAGAATGTATACCCTTCGGGCAGTTCAATATTCTCTATTTCCTCCCTGATTTCAGAATGCACCTCTTTCATGGTATACCCACGTTTTACGTCACACTGTGCGGCCATACTTAACTCACGGTTGTATGTCTTTACAAGAGGATACTCCCAGCCTGTTACTATATCATCTGTCACTTGTCCCAACGGCGCAGAATTGCTTCCGTTCCACACCTGAAGGTCGGACAATGAATTATAGTCCCAGGAATCGCCACCCTTGGTATGCAGCAATACAGGAACCTTCTTCTCATTATCTCTGTAGATACCTATTCCTACCCCGTCGTTTACCGACTTAACCGAATTCATCATATCGGCACGTCCTATATTAAGTTGTCCAGCTTTCAGAGGATTATAACCTGCAGAAATATTCATTGCCATATTTCCCCATTCATTCCTTGCATTAAGCACTTTAGGGTTCTTCTTCATTATATCTATTGCTATCGAAGTAAGAGAGTCGAGTACAGCAGGATCATCACCACAAAAACGAGCCTCGATAAGAGCCTGCGGAATACTGTTGATTTCAAAACTGTTTACTCTCACCACAGCATTCGGGAAATTTCCCGGAAGTTCGGTATACAGTATATTCTGCAACTTGCGCGACATGTCGGGCGAATCGGCCTCAACAAGACACTGCACATAATTAGGCTGCGGACCGTAAGCTGCATTTGCCAGATAATATCTTGGAGGAGTCTGCCCTATGTAAGTAGATACCTTCTTAACACCTTCCTTCTGACGAATAATATCGGCAAGCACCACCGACTGACGTTCGGACTCCTTGATACTTGTTCCTTCGGGGAACCACATATCAACCGAGAAATACTGTTTGGCCAGTAACGGAGTAAACTGCTGTGGTATGAAGCGGAATCCGTATGCAGATATAAGCAGCAGTACTATAAGACAAGATACCACATAGTATTTACGCTTTATAACAAAATGGAGCAAGTTTCTGAAACGATTGTACCACTTGCCTCCAAACAACTCACCCTTCAGTTCATCCGGACGCGGACGCCTAACAAACTCCTGTACAAAAAACACATTCTGTGTAATAGCAAGCACCCAGCTAAGCAACAATGATACTGCTATCACTATAAACAATGAAGAAAGCAGCTCTCCGGTAATATGAGGCGACAGATACACCGGCATAAATGTAAGCACTGCTATAAGTGTGGCACCAAGCAACGGAACAGCGGTGCTCGAAACAGCATTCAATATAGCCGGACGCTTGCGCATACCTCTCTGCATGTTCACCAGAGCGGCATCGTACACCACAATGGCATTATCTACCAGCATACCCATGGCAATGATAATAGCAGCAAGCGACATTCTCTGCAAGGCTATTCCTGTGGCCTGCATATAAATAAGTGTTCCGAAAATAGAGAACACGAGTCCGCTTCCTATAAGAAATCCGTTTTTCAGTCCGATAAAGAACAGAAGCACGCACACCACGGTTACCACCGACAGGATAAGATTAATCACAAACCCGTCGTTTGCCACAGACGACTCATATCCCTGGTCGTAAATCACATCGAGCGAGTACCCTTGTGGCATGGTTTCTCTTATACCGTTCATACACTCGGCCACCAGTTCCGACATCTCTACCACATTACCGTCCGATACAGTAGAAACAGCTATACCTATGGCAGGCACATTACCCACCTTCATCATGTTCACCGCCGGACTTACGTATCCTTCGGCCACTTCCGCTATATCGCCAAGTCTGAAATACTCACCCTTAGAAGACACAACCATAAGATTCTCTATCTCAGAGATATTGCTGAACGATCCCTCAGCATTTACCCTCAGCCTTGCAGTAGATGTTTCCACTCCGCCGGCATCAACAATCTTGTTCTGCTTCTCGAACGCCCTAGAAATATCCTCTATCCTTAGTCCACTTTGAGAAAGCAACGACGGATTTACGGTTATATCTATACTTCGTTTCTGAATACCGAAGAGTTCTACCCTTGCCACGTCCTTGACCCCCAAAAGTTCGTTCTTGATTTTTTTTGTAAAATCTTCCATCTCCCTGTAAGAATGGACATCACTGCTCAAAGCGTAGAACACACCGAGCACATCACCAAAATCATCATTCACAACCGACGGACCGGCTCCTGCAGGCAACTTACTTTGGGCATCGTTTACCTTTCGGCGAAGTTTGTCCCACAACTGCTGCATCTCATTGGCACGGATTTCCTTCTTTACATATACCGTAATTTTTGAAAGTCCCGCCCTGTTTTCTGTCTTAAGGTAATACAACTCTCCAAGAGACTGTATAGCCTCTTCAAGCACATCAGTTACCTGCTGCTGCACCTCAAAAGGAGAAGCCCCCGGATACGATGTCGTAACCACAGCCTGCTTGATAGTAAACGGAGCATCTTCAAGTTTACCCATTGTGAGGTATGAATATACTCCTCCTGCCAATATAAGTACAAGCAGAAGCCAGCTCAAGGCTTTATTCCGTAAAAAATATTTTACTGCATTTATCATAACAACAAAAACTTAATATACATCTTATTGATAATTAATTATTAATCATTTATCAGATATTATAATCATTAATCAGATATTAATCGGATATTCAACGGATATCAATCAAAAGTTAATCAGATATTAATCGAGTAATTATCAGATAATTATCAGATTAATACAAGTTAACCTTTTCGCCATCAGTGAGCGAATACAGTCCTGTAGAAGCCACCATATCACCGGCATCTATACCAGAGATAATCTCTACCATATCACATTTCAGGATTCTGCCAGTCTTTACCGGACAGCGGCTGACCACATAATTTTCCTCATCATTATTTCCCTCATCATTATTTTCCTTTTTAACTGTCCACACATATTCTCCGGTTTCAACACTATTGCAAACAATAGCCCGTGGAACAACACACGCGACTGAGGAATTTGATGAAAAAGTAAGATGAGAAACAATTAGCGTTCCAGTCATTCCACCAATAAGGCTATTGTCTTTATTGTCAAGTATTACAGTGAGCAGATACGATATATTATTATCCGAAGTACTCTGGCTTACATATACATCCGAAGGGTAGAACTCCCTGTCGCTTATAGAATTGAACTTCACCTTACATTCTATATTCTTGTCTCTGCTGAAACCTATAGCAACTTCTTCGGGAATATATGCTTCAATTTTAATTTTAGAGATATCGATAAATGTAAGAACAGGATAAGCCGGACTTACTTCCTGAAATTTTTCTATATTGACCGACTGTACATACCCGTCGAAAGGTGCATAAAGTCTTGTATCGTTAAGAGCATTAACAGCATCCTGATAATTTGCTTTGGCTCGTTCGAAATCAGTTTTCGATTTTATGTAGTTCATTTCAGAAATATTGTCTTTCTCATACAAGCTCGAGATACGTTTCCAGTCGGCCTCTTTCTGAAAGAGTTCCGATTCTGCCCTTTCTTTAGTTATGAGAAAATCACGGTTGTCTATAGTGGCAATCATATCCCCCTTACGAAAAAAGCTACCACTCTGGACTTCAAAATTACTTACAGGTCCGCCAACCCTGAAAGAGAGGTCTGTCACTCTGTAAGGCTGTGATATAAAAGAATAACTTCTGTTATGGTTTTCATCCGATTTCTCTGCCTTTACAACATTTATCTTATTAATTTCAGCAGAATCTGAGTTATTGTCGCCACATGAACAAAGGCAGGTAACTCCGAAAACCACCATAATCAATGATCTTAATTTTTCCATCAAAGTATATTTTATATTAAACAATAGAATTATTTCGTACACCAATTTAAGAAAGTCTAAATATCTGTACTTATGCTTCTTCTTTCCAGCACAAAAATATCTTCTAAATAAATGAAACGGAATATCAATCTTACTGAAACGGAAATATAAGGTACTGAAGCGGAGGAATTAATAAATTAAGGATAACTGTATCAAGACTTAGGTAAATAAATAATTAATTAAATACCTTTAGAGAAAGACAAGGAAATCAATTCCGATGATGTGTATAAAAGCAAATATTAGTAACTTTAGTGCAAATAAAATAAAACTCACTACATAACAAATGGTATTATGATTATGAAAAGAAAGATCCTCGGGGTAATAACCACCCTATTCTTCTGCAGCATATCTCATGCGCAGACCATCGACGAACGCATAGGCGAGGCCATGAACAGCGAGTCATGGCATGAACTGAAAGAACTGTACGATGCACATGGGCAGGAGATTCAGACACCATTTCTCAGGCCGTTGTCTGAATATTTTATCGCACACTTCTTCAACCGTCCAGACACAGCTCTGCACTATGGGAACATACTGCTGGAAAAATATCAAACAGAACTTGGAGGCAGTGTTGGCAGTCTGATGTATTTCATGGCAGATGACGCTGCACGTTCTGGTTATCCTGAATATGCCGGACAGATATTACACGCCTACAACGAAGCCTGCAAACAGGCAGGACTGTCCGATATGAGCTTCGTGGAGCTTGAACAGCAGTACAATGTTCTGGCCAGATGTGGAGGTTTCAAGGTTGAAAAACCTAAGAAGGATGTCAGCATCCCCATTGTCTATCATTCCGGAAAAAGAAATGATCCGGTATCGGTATCTGTGGATGCTGAAATCAACGGTAATAAAGTGCGTTTCAACTATGACACAGGTGCAGGTGTGAACGTCATGTCACATGAAATGGCAAGCGAACTGGGAATAACCCCCATTGACTCGGCAGGTATCAAGTTGAAAGGCGTTACTACCATAGCAAGCAGATTTGCCATAGCTGACTCGATAAAACTTGGGGATATAGTCTACAGGAATGTGCCTTTCCAGATTATTGACTTTTCAACAGGCAATGCAGAAGCTGATGCAAAGATGCGTGAAACAGGACTTCAATGCGTATTGGGCAGCCAGACCATGATGCCTCTTGGGGAAATATGGTTCGACTTCGCATCATCGTGTCTGGTTGTCCCGAAAGAGCCATCTCCAAAACCAGACTATGCCCCGAACATGTACCGTGATGCTGCAAATGCCTTTGTAGTAAATGTTTATGACTATGCTTCAGACAGCAATATAGAAGCCGTATTGGATACTGGCGCATCCTATGGTGGCCATACATTCAAATACTATGACAAGAACAGAAACCTGTTTGAAGGAGTAACACCTTCCGACACAATACGCTATGCAGGTGCAGGAGGTGTAGGCTATTCGAAAGTCTGCTATAAGGACATGCAGTACAATATCGGCGGACAGACCCTACGCTCCGACTCCGCTACCGTTTCAATGGAAGGCTCCATACAGGGCGAAGCACACGAGATGCTTTTAGGACTGCCAGTAATGACAAAGTTCGATAGGATGATCATCAATTTTACCGACATGTGGGTGAAATTCGAGTAAAAGAGACATCCGCAAAACCCGTTTCCACAAAAATGACAAATGAGGGTGGGTAAAAATAAATGACACACCCTCATTTGTCAAATAAATTACTAAATCTTATAGCTCATAATAAAATACTAATTATGCATTTACAATTTTGCAATCAGTTTCTTTTCGTCAACAATAGATACACTGTTAGTTAGGAAAAAGTGCACTTTATACTTCTGATGTAATCTTTTATATTCAGTTGGATCATCAAAAATAGTTTGGTTAAATGAGACCTTATTCTTTCTGGGAAACGATATTACACCGTAAACACGTTGGTTTTCAATAATACCTTTATCCCTAAACATTTGCACTGTTGATATAATCTGAGTCTTTACTTTATCCTTATATACAGATATATTTTTTGACTTACAATCTTTTATCTCCACAAAAGCCATACCTATATCTTTTCGCTCACTTTCAGGAAATAACACACACTCACAATGTGGTAGATCTTTCCCATTCTTATCTTTAAACTGGTGATCATCAAAAATATTACATACGACAGACAATTGTGAAAAGTTTTCAAAAACCAAGCAGTCCATATCAGTAGTATTATCCTGTGCTTTCGGCATGGTTTCATGAAATTCCACTTTTCTGTCACTGTTTGTTCTTTCTGAGAAATCAGCAATATACAGTTTAGGGGCTGTACTACTACAAAAGACTGATTGCGGATAAACTGCCTGTATATTATTCTTCATATTCATCCTCGTAGTAATTTAAAAGTTCCAAATACTCTTCTGAATTCTTCTTATATGCCTTATTTAAATAATTGTCCTCTATTATACCATCTTCATCTTGTACACAACGAAGAGTTCCATTATCCAGTTCAAAGACAGACACCAATTTGGGGTTAATCCATGCCGAATGAGATGCAAAATCAGAATGCTCCTCTTCTGGAATATTATCTTTTACCAGCCCTCCCATCATACAATTATTAAGAGCAAACAATATATATGGACTATGTGTGGTAATAATAGCAGCATGTTTTTTATCATTCTGCATAATTTCCAATAACCAATAAACAAACTCTTGTTGCGTATCAGGAAAAAGATTTTGCTCCGGTTCTTCTATAAATAACTGAGTATAATGATAATTAAACAAACGTTCCATAACATGGACAGCCTCATAAATATTATGAGACAATTCTTCCGGTGGCAAATCAGATAGCTTGTTAATAGCCTTTACATCATAACTCTCAAGCATTTTAAATATAGAAATCAATATATTGGAATGTTTCTTGAAGTTACTGATATTTTCTCCATCAGCAATTCTATTAGCCACCATAATCATTTCATTAGCGAAATCCTTTCTTGCCATTTCTTTTGATGGAGACAAAGCCCTTTGCTTCTTATACAAATTTGATAACATGTATATTATCGTCTGATACAATGGTAATACAGATTGAACACCACTTGATGCATTCGTAAGCAATAACTTTGATCCATTGTCAAATATATAGTCCTTGTCATTAATATTTTCATAAGAAACTTCTCTGTTGAGAAGATTTGATATATCAAGTTTCTTAATATTTTCTTTAGCTTCCGACCAGTCATAAGCAAAATAAAGCAACACATTATTTCCCTCATTATACTTACTAAAATTAGGGACTCCGGCCACAAAGTTACGTTCCGAAGGAATATAACATATCTTGGGATAAGAGAATACCATTTTATCGTTTAACTTAATGGTGGTCTTCTTTGAACTATGAGTATAAGTAATAGTCATAGCCTCTCCCTCATACTTTATACTGGCATTTTTGTGAAAATATCCATCCAGTTTATGATATTCTATAAGGGAATCATAAAACACTCCCTGTTTTTGATAATTTTCCAATTGTTTATCATTCAAGAAGCAAGTTTTCTCTACCCACTGACAGTGGCAAAGTATTTTAGATATAGTACTTTTTCCTGACGATTGAGGTCCCATGAAAACATTTATTCTGTTCACCTTAAATTCTACAAGCTTTATCGCTCCTATATTCTTTATTGTAAGTTTTTGCATACCTTTTTTCCTTTATCTAATGTGTATATAGTATTTGAGACTTTTCTATAAACATCTGGAATATATTATTTAACGTGAGAGTTCGAAATAAGAATAAATATATCTCACTCATAATTAAGAGTATAGCAATAAAAGCATTAAATTTATAGTACTGATTTATAACATTTAAACGATTACCACTATATTTCCAGAGTCTAAAGTTACAGAGATTTATTGTATGGCCGATGATTTTTGCAAGGAATTTACATTGCATCAGAAAAAATATATAATTGAGAATACACAAATAGCATTATTACAAGACAATTGTTTTCTTCATTCATCATTATTCATACGTAAAGAAATAATATCTGGATATCTCATCCTATATGACAAGTTCTGTTTTAGATGCTTACTTAAATTTATATAAAACTATTATGCAATATAAAGCTATTATGTACATTTTATCACAAAAAATATTATATTTGCGAATACCCGACAGTAGTTGGCTACAGACTTGCATAAATCTGATAATATAAAGCTATTAATCAAACGAATCATAATAAACAGGAAAAATTATAACACACATAACGGGATAAAAAACAAACCATAAAATTTAAACTTAAAAACTCAACTATGGAAATATGGCAAATTTGGGTATCTATAGCCCTATTCTTGGTATTTGTAGAGATTATCACTGTTGGCTTTGCAGCCATCTGCCTCAGTTTCGGAGCTTTAGGAGCAACTATAGCCGCATGTTTTACCGATTCTCTCGCGTGGCAGATATCAATCTTCGCGTTTATAACACTTATTTCTTTCATCTACATCAGGCCTATAATAAAAAGACTTGTAATGAAAGAAGGGAAAAACTATCCTAAAAGCGGTGTGGATGCATTAATAGGAAAAACTGCAATAGTGGAAGAGGATATTATTCCTGAAAAAAATTGCGGAAGAGTAACTATAGATGGCGACAGCTGGAAAGCTGTTTCCGAAAATGGAGAACCGGTAAAGAAAGGCGAAAGAGTATCGGTTATCAGAATTGACAGTATTATTCTTACTATAAGAAAAATTTAAGATGAATTTTGAGACTCATTTTAAAATAAGTTTTAAAATGAGTCTTGAGATGAATTTTGAAATTAAACTGGGAATTTAATTTGGAATTAAATTTAAAATGAAATATTAATCATTAAACTTAAAAACGATATGGGAGCATTAATAATTGTAAGCTTACTGGCCTTTGTTGTCATAGTTTTCGCATTTCAGGGATTGAAAATAATACGTCAGGGAGAAACTAAAGTTATAGAAAGACTTGGCCGGTATCACAGTACACTTTCTTCGGGAATAAATATAATATGGCCTATTCTCGACAGACCGCGAAAAGTATATACACGCTATGTAGTAACCCGCGTAAACGGAACTTCACACACAGTAATACGTATGTCGGACGTGATAGACCTGCGCGAACAGGTTTATGATTTTCCCGAGCAGAGTGTAATAACCAAGGATAATGTTACAACAAGCATAAATGCCCTTCTTTACTTTCAGGTTACCGATCCGTTTAAGGCTGTTTACGAAATAGAGAATCTGCCTAATGCTATTGAGAAACTGACTCAGACCACTCTAAGAAACATTATCGGCGAACTTGAACTTGATGAGACTCTTACTTCACGCGACACTATCAATTCGCGTCTTAGAGAGGTCCTTGATGAGGCCACAAACAAATGGGGAGTAAAGGTTAACCGAGTTGAGCTTCAGGATATAACTCCTCCCGAAAGTGTTCGCCGTGCTATGGAACAGCAGATGCAGGCCGAACGTGAACGCCGTGCCAAGATTCTTAAGGCAGAAGGTGACAAGACTTCAAAGATTCTATATTCTGAAGGAGAAAAAGAGGCACAGATTAATCAGGCTATGGCTCAGAAGGAGTCTCAGATTCTTATGGCACAGGGTGAAGCCGAAGCCAAGATTCTGCAAGCAAAAGCTGAGGCTGAAGCTATAGAAAAACTGGCAGAAGCTATAAAAGGTACTAATTCTGATCCGGCAACTTACCAGCTCGCTCTGAAATATATAGAAACCCTTAAGGAAATGACCAGCGGCAAAGACAATAAGACTGTTTATATGCCATATGAGGCTACTTCATTGCTCAGTTCATTGGGCAGCATAAAGGAAATGCTGAAACAGTGATAATTTGAACAGATAATAAGATATATAAGATAATAGTATTGGGTGGTATGAAGTGGTATGAATACCATCAGGAAACTAAAATAATGAACATCTAAACTTATGAAGAATATTTTTCTATTTGTATCTCTCGCATTCCTAACCGCATGCGGAAACAGTCCTGATAATTCAACCAAGGATTTTATAAATGCAAATTTAAGGGAGGGAGTGAATAAAACTACTGTAACCGGATTGGCTAATGAAATTAAAGATGTCAGCTATGTTCCACTCGAAATTACAGATGATAATGCTTCTTTAATTGATGGAGTTGCGAATTTTGTAGTTTCAGAAAAATATATTTATGTTCTTCCCAACAAAGAAATGCGTATTGCTTTGTTCAGCCGTGATGGTAAATTTATCCGTACATTAATTAACCAGGGACAGGGACCTGGGGAATTTAGCGGTGCAATATGCAACATGCAAATTGACGAAAAGAATAACAGACTTTATCTATTTGATGTTCAGGATATTTGGGTATACACCACAGAAGGAGAATTTATAGAAAAGAGACATCATGATTATATGAGTATCATTTCTTATGAATTGTCTGATAATAAGGTTGGAGCTGTTTCTTTCCCGTTCTCTCCATTTGGTGAAACCAGTTTTGGCATGGGAGTATTTACATGGGACGGCAAACCGGTAAAGACCGACAATAAAATGTTTTATTCGTCAAAACTCCCGAGAGAAAAGACAGGATTTACTACAGATATAGCTGCTGTATATTCAGAACTTGATTCTTCTATATTATTCAAGTGTGGAGCGAATGATACTATTTATCGTATTAAAAGCGATGTGATAGAACCGGCTTTTTCTGTTAAGTTAGATAATTCAGACCGACAGATTATTCGTGCATTGGATATTACCGACATAACTTCTATGCGCACTTTGGAAGATAAGAACGATATGGTAATAACCGATATTATGGAAACCAATAATAACTATTACCTTCGTTTTCGCTTTAATCACATTAATCATGTAGCCGAAATAAATAAAAAAGATGGTACATGCAAAGTTGAGAAGTGTATTCAGCCCGAAGAATATATTAAAATGGCTGAAATAAATTTACTTCAAGGTATGTCGGGTACACGCAGCTATAAAGGATTCCCTATTTGGGGTAAAGTTTCCGGCAATAAACTTATTCAAGTAATAACACCTTATGAATTATCAGTATATAAGAATAATACTTCTGTTTCCATACCATCTGAACTTCAGAATATAAGCGAAGATGGAAACCCTATCTTTGTCTTTTATTCTATCAAATAGCATTGTATAATTGTATAGGAAATATCTCAATGATTTATCATAAAAAATGATATTATTGATATTAACATTAAAGTGTCGTACCTTACTCTACATGAGTAAAGATACGGCACTTTCTACTTTTCAGTCTGCAGCTACCAATTCTACAATCTTTGGAAAGTACAAAAAGTTAAAAGCTGTACTCTCCTGAGGGCATAATTTGCACCCAAGGCCATATCTGAACATAAAAAAACGATTCTGAGACATTGACGGATTATCATTTTATCCGTAATAATCATGCAATTAAAGAAATATGTAATTATCAAAGAAAGAACAACAAACATTATACACACCAAAACAACAGAAGTATATTTCATTTTAATACTATGAATTTATATCTTTGAGAATCCAAAATAGAATAAAAAAGAGGACAAATCGGGATTTAATGCATGTGATACCAGATTTTAAAAAAGTACGGCCACATCTTTTATAAAACATAATCACGTTTTAAACAAAATATGGCCGTACTTTTTATTTTCTTCTATTCATTTTCCGTTAATTATTTTTCTTTCCTTTCGATTAATATTTAACTTTTAGGCACATTTTAGTTGTTAAATTATCAATTATAAAACAGAATCATATAACATATAGGCCTGCTTTCACAGAACTACCGATATATTTTATATTTCACTTTAACACAAAAATCACAAAATATGCAACATATGTTTACGAAGTACGTAATACAAAACCACATTATGTCAGTTATCTTAACTAACGAACCAACTTCCATGAGATATAGATTTTAATGCTCTTTGATTCTTATATTCCACATATATTTTTATCTCATTAAAGAAACATTGATACTAATCTTTTGTTCTCGATAGAAAAAAATCAAAAAGTTTGCAGTACAACAGAAAAGACATTATCTTTGCATCAACAATTTCCGCCACGCCTCTTTACAATGCGTACCAGGGCGGAACTTATTTTTTATACACCTATGGTAACATACACTAAGCAGCCCATAAGTATTGCCGACCAAATGTCAATGTTGAAAAACAGGGGACTTCTGTTTGATGATGAGCAAGCGGCGGTTGAATGCTTGAAATATCCTATTGTTGATGTTGCTGCGATGGGATTTCCTAAGTTATGGTATGACGAACCGCTTTGGAAATAGAATGACAATCTGGCTTATGCTTTTTGTTTGCCTGTCTATCCACAATAAAAATTAAAAATCAGAAAAATCACAATCAGAATGAACAAACTTAACGGATTATTTTACGGCATACTTTCATCTGCCTCATTTGGTCTTATACCTTTATTTGCCATACCAGTAATGCAAAACGGGATGGATTTCATGAATGTTTTATCATACAGATTCATCTTCGCCACAATATCATTGGCTATAATGCTCAAAATAAGAAATGTCTCGTTTGCCATAGAAAGAAAAGATCTGCCACCTCTGCTGTTGTTGGCGGTATTTTATCTTATGTCGGCAGTATTCCTGCTGTGGGGATATAATTTCATGCCGTCAGGAGTTGCCACGACCATACACTTCATGTATCCGGTTATAACAACTCTGCTTATGATTGTTTTCTTTCATGAAAAGAACTCTTTATGGAGAACTCTGGCCATAGTACTGGCTATATGTGGAGTATATGCACTGTCGCACTCCGATTCACAGGGAGAAACTAATATTACAGGTGTGATAATTGTACTTCTCTCGGCTGTGGGATACGCTCTGTATCTCGTAACAGTAGGTCAGAAGAAAAGCAAAAGTCTGCAAGGACTCAGACTGACTTTCTATGTGTTCTTTTTTGGTACAGTGATGCTCGTTGCCGGAATGGCGGTCACTGGCAACCTTCGCCCTATTCCAGATATGGCCAGCGCCGGAAATCTCATTATGTTGGCACTGGTACCGACCGTTGTATCCAACCTGGCTCTTATAGAAGCCATTAAAAATATCGGGGCCACACAGACTTCCGTATTAGGGGCTATGGAACCCGTTACTGCTGTAATAGTGGGTATAGCTGTTTTCGGCGAGGCTTTTTCATTATACATTGCTGTAGGTATAATTCTTATAATATCTGCCGTTACTATCATTATTCTGAAAAGATAGCATACTGTAGAACATCATATTTGTAATATTTGTCTATTTATCTTATTAGAAATATTTGAAATATTAGTAATATTTATCAAGCCTATCAAAAGGAGTGCTAAAGAAGTCTACAAGAATCAGCGGTTGTCTACAGGAATCTGCAGCTATATACAGGAATCAGCAGCTGTCTACAAGAATCAGCTGAAATCTACAGAAATCAGTTGAAATCAGCTGTTCCATAATGACATAATCTCTATTTCTCCCCAATACCAGTGAGTGAATCCGGCTATTACATTCTTATAACGGAAAACCGGGGTCATGGCATCAGTTCCCTTGGTATTGCTCACGGTAGTGGCAGAAATTTCCTCACGCCCAGGTTCTGTAGAAGAGGTATCAGAAGACAGTTTGATGTATCTTGTTTCATACCCCTTCAGGATACAAGAGCTCCTTTCTGCCATACGGTATCCTGAAACATGGCGCGACTCAGACATAGAACAGTCGAAAGGGAATACACCACTCATCTTATATGCTGTTCCTCCGTCTCTTACAGTAAGGCTATTACACAGAAGTGACATTCCACCTCCCTCGGCTATGATACGCCCTCCCGAATCGGCAAACTGTTTCAACTGCTCCATAAAGGATTTACGGCGATGCAACTGTCTGGCAAACAGCTCCGGATATCCTCCCGGAAGGTATAAGATATCCATCTGAGGATTCAGTTCAGGCATATCCTTACCGTATAACGGGCTGAAGAACAGGATATTTCCTAAAGCAGATAATTTGTCGAGATTCTCCTTGTAAATGAAATTAAAGGCAGCATCGCGAGCTATAGCTATGCGCATTTTCTTATGCTGGCTAAGGAATCTGACAGCCGAAAATTCTTCTACATCGGATGTGTATGGCAATGTATATTCACATGGGAATATTCGTGTACACGATTTCAGAATTTTATCGATATCGACATTCTGACACACGTATGATGAGGCTTTTTCTATTACCTCTTCTATCTCAAGCCGTGCTGTCTGTGTGAGTGAAGAGTGCTTTGCCGGCAACTTTAAACTTTCATCGTATGGAATGTAACCCAGGCAACTTAGTCCCGCATCGCTGCATGCATCTTTAAGGTGAGAGAAATGTACTGCCGAAGAAACATGGGTGAATACTACTCCGGCAATTCTCGCCACCGGTCTGAAATGCTTGAATCCGTATAAAAGAGGGGCAACAGAATATGCCGACATTCTTGCATTTACCACCAATATCACCGGAACCGAAAGCAAATTAGACATCTCGGCACTGCTGCCTTGCATCCTTCGATACCCGTCGTATAGTCCGGCATTTCCTTCTATAACGCAAACATCGGACTTGTCTCCGTATTTATTGTAGATATATTGCAAATGTGTTCTGCCCGAAAGCCATAAATCCAGGTTTACGGAATCTGTTCCGGAAGAGATGCAGTGCAATTGGGGGTCGAGGAAATCCGGACCGCACTTATAGGGCTGTACCTTTATTCCTCTTTTCTTTAAGGCGCGGAGCAGTCCCATAGCGAAAATTGTCTTTCCGCTGCACATCGTTGCACCTCCTATAAGAAATTGTGGCTTCATGATTTATTATTGTGATAATTGATTAAATTAAACAGTTGTAAAATTTACATACAGATGCAAATTTATGGAAATTAGACGAAATATTATAATTATATTCTGTTTAAACGCAACTGAAACGAAATCTTAATATCATAATCAATACCATCCCGACAGATTGCTTTATGTAGAAACAACAGCAGAAGAGCAAAATTCTGAAGGTAGAATCTTCTGTTGGGATAACTTTACGAGGAAGTTTGACTTAATTTTTGTAACTTTGCGAGACGTTTCTGTTTTTATGGAGTGGAATTTGAGAGTAGAAATCCCGGTTCACGCCATTCTGCGACATTGAAAATTACAATTAAGCTGCAGAAACAAATGAATATAAATTGCAACACAATAATATGGATATAAGTTTTTTAAGTCTTGCCAGTGGAAGTAGCGGCAACTGCTATTACCTGAGCAATGGAGATACTACTATTTTAATTGACGGGGGTATAGGTATACGAACCGTAAAAAAGATATTCAAGGAACATTCATTAAAACTGGAGGATGTACAGGCTGTGTTTGTAACTCACGATCATGCAGATCATATCAAGGCAGTTGGCCATCTTGCCGGAAAACATAATATTCCTGTTTTTGCCACCCCTGAGGTTCATGAGGGCATAAAAAGAAGTTACTGTATGACAGAAAAGCTTGATGAAGACCATAAGAGGTTTATCCGAAAAGGTGAGGTAGTGAAGATTGGCAGCATGGAGATTACATGTTTCGAAGTTCCGCACGATTCGACAGATAATGTAGGCTACAGCATAAAAATATGCGACAGGATTTTCAGTTTCATAACAGATGTGGGCAGAATTACTCCTACAGTAGCGCATTATATAGGAATATCCGATTACCTTGTAATGGAATCGAATTATGACATGAGCATGCTTTCAAACGGGCCGTATCCTACTCATCTTAAGGAAAGGATTGCAAGTGGAAACGGTCATCTAAGCAACAGAGAGCTTGCTAACTTCCTTGCAGAGAATTTCCCGGCACATCTGAAAAAATTATGGCTTTGTCACCTTAGCAAGGATAATAACCATCCTGAGCTTGCATTGAAAACTGTGGAAACCGCACTTCGTGACAAAGGTATAATTGTAGGAAAAGATATTGAGGTGATGCCTCTTAGAAGAACATGTCCTACCGGTATCTTCAGGGAAAACATTTAAACAAGTCATAGGAGAAAATTAATACTTTTAATCAAAGGTATTTGTTTTAAGAAAGGTACTCATTATAAAAAGGGTATTTATAATAAAAAAGACTTTGACTGAATACAGGTCAGATTATATTTTCTGAAATCTGTATCCGGTCAAAGTCTTTTATTGTAATTTTTATTCCTCAAAATCAACAGCATCTCTGTATGAGCAACTTGCGTGAACGTGTTACAAATATAGTGCAAACCCGAAAATAAGCATCCATAAGCAACTACAGCTCTTTACTGCAAAAGTACAGATTTATTTGATAAATATCGTGATATAAACACATAATAATCAAATCAATGGGGCGACTTTAACAAAATATCCAGTTTTATCCTTACCTTTGTATATAGAACTTGGGCTTTATCCCCAAACAACAAAAAGAAAACGATGCAAATTCATAACAATACATTGATAGCGGAATGCTCGTCTTACGATTTCAAGGAAATGCTGGAACGTAAGAAAGTGAAATCATGGCTTAAATCCGTGTCGGCTTTTGCCAACACGGACGGTGGCAGTTTGTTCTATGGAGTAAATGATGACGGAATGATTGTAGGCTTGGAGAATCCTCAAGCAGACGCCGACTTTATCAGTGAAATGATAAAGGCAAGACTTGATCCTGTACCAGAAGTACAACTTATCCCAATTGAACATGAAGGACGTACCTTGCTTGAAGTAAGAGTAAAGGCAGGAACGCTGACACCATATTATTATTATCAAGACGGAACACGTACAGCTTATACACGAGTCGGTAATGAAAGTGTGGAATGCAATTCGCAACAACTTCTTTCATTAGTATTAAAGGGTACGCACATGACTTGGGATTCGCTACCTACACAAGTAGATGCCAATAAACATTCTTTCGTTATCCTTGCCAACACTTTCCGCGAGCAAACCCATCAGGAATGGAATGATAAGTATTTGGAGTCATTCGGACTTGCCACATCTGACGGTAAGCTGACCAATGCCGGATTGCTATTTGTAGACAATTGTACTGTATTCCAATCACGAATTTTCTGTACCCGTTGGACAGGACTCTATAAAGACGATGCAATCAGTTCCGTAGAGCATCGGGCAAATCTTGTATTGCTTTTGAAATATGGTATGGACTTCATCAAGAATTATACCATGAGCGGATGGGTGAAGATGCCGAACTATCGCCTGAATCTCCCAGACTATTCCGATCGTGCTATCTTTGAAGGGTTGGTAAACCATCTTATCCATAGAGATTACACAGTAATGGGTGGCGAAGTACATATCGACATCTATGATGACAGAGTAGAATTGGTATCACCCGGCGCAATGCTTGATGGTACACAAATCCAAGATCGGGATATATACAAAGTGCCGTCCATGCGCCGTAACCCTGTCATAGCGGATATGTTTACTCAATTGGATTATATGGAAAAACGTGGTTCCGGTTTAAGGAAAATGCGGGAACTTACGGAGAAACTGCCTAATTTCTTATCAGGCAAAGAACCACAATATCAAACGGAAGCGACTTCTTTCTATACCACATTCTATAATCTGAATTGGGGAGAAAACGGAAGGATACCTGTTGAGGAAGTTGCCAACAGGGTAAATAGTACTCTCGAAAAGTACCCTGTAAACGAAGAAAGTTCGGTGAAAAAGTACCCTGTAAACGAAAAAAGTACCCTCGAAAGGTACCCTGTAAAACAGAATCTCAAAAAGCCTGTTGGTAGAACGGCTCAACGTATCATTGACATGGTTATATCAAACCCAATGATAACCCGTGAAAAAATGGCAGAAAAATTGGGTATCTCTTTGGAAGGTGTTAAGAAACAGATAAAGAATCTTAAAGACAGAGACATTCTCGTCCATGAAGGATCTGATAAGACTGGCTATTGGCGCATTATTATCAAACCATAACATAAATAACGACATAAAGAATTACCATCACAATTTTTTTAACTAAATGGTTTTTATTTTCATTTACTTTCATTTTTGAGAATCCATTTGCAGTTGTTTGGTTCTTCTTTTCATAACTTTCCAGCTAATACTCATTCCGAGCATCCAAAAGAAAAGAGGCGCAACTCATTGAGCTACACCTCTTTCCTTTTGGATATTTATCGTTGTTTATCGATAATTATTACACTTTTCCTAATTCTATTATACAGCTGTTTATGGCTTGCATTATCATTGCATAATCCTACATTACATTACCCTTGTATTACCCCTTGGTTTTCTGCAAAAGCATAAATTCGTCTATAAGAGGTAACATGGCAGAGGGTGATTCAATACCGTCGCACAGTGTTTCTACGGGGCATCGTCCGGTCTTGCTTCTGTTGACTATATATTCCACCTCTGTATCATATTCAACGGTTACCCCAGAATTCTGTAATAGCCGCAATGCAGGTGTGCTTATTATGCGGGTATATAGTCTCGATATCTTACCCAATACCATAAGTGCAGCAGCACCCTTTCCCACTACCTTGTCGGCTATATATGAATTGTACAGAAAGTCGGGTTCAGATTTGAGAAGATAATACAAGTCGGCTACTCCTCTTTTGCTGAAGGTACGCATCTCAGAATTTTTACCTATCACACACGACCATCCTCCGCTTTCAAGCTCATTTCTGAGAGAAGCCATATCTCCATTCCAGTTCATGTATCTCGATATTCTGTTATATTATTATGTCTGTTATTTCAATATATTCTGTATTTTATTCTGAATTATTTTGTCTGTTATTCCAAATTTCCCTGTTTCAGAGATTCTACAAATCTGTCTATTCTATGCAGTTCCTGTGGTATCTTTATATCCTGCGGACAATGACTTACACACTGGTTGCATCCTATACAGTGACTCGCCTGACGCAGTTTTGGAACACTTCTGTCGTATCCTACAAGATATGCTCTTCTGGCTTCTTCGTAGTTTTCGTCTTTCCTGCTCTTTGGAATATTACCTTCGTTTACACACTTATTATAATGTACCAGTATGGCCGGAATGTCTATTCCATAAGGACAAGGCATGCAGTATTTGCAGTCGTTGCATGGTATGGTAGGATATTTCTTTATAAGCTGGGCTGTTTCTTCAAGGAATTCCTTGTCATCGTCGGTAAGATGTACCAAAGGAGAATATGTTCTTATATTGTCCTGCAAATGCTCCATATAGGTCATTCCACTAAGAACAGTAAGTACCTTATCCCATGTTCCTGCAAAACGGAAAGCCCATGATGCCACACTGTCCGAAGGTCGTCTCTGCTTGAGGCGGTCTACTACATGCTGCGGAAGGTTCGACAGGCGGCCACCAAGCAAAGGTTCCATTATAATGGCCTGTATATTACGTTTTTCGAGTTCCGAATACAGATAATCGGCATTTACATTATTGCCCGATGCATGCTTCCAGTCGACATAGTTCAACTGAATCTGTACAAAATCCCAGTGCACCTTTTCATGCATTGCAAGCACTGCATCAAACACATCCTTTGTTCCGTGAAAAGAGAATCCAAGGTTTCTTATTCTTCCTGCCTTTCTTTCTTCAATAAGGAAATCCAGAATGCCGTTTTCTATGTATCTGGCATTGAATGTCTTCATTCCTCCATTGCCTATGGAATGCAAAAGATAATAGTCTATGTAATCTACCTGAAGTTCCTCGAAAGAGCGCTTGTACATCTTTATGGAATTCTCGCGTGTCCAGTTGGAGAAATTCGACAGCTTGGTAGCTACATAGAAGCTTTCACGCGGATGGCGTTTTAGAGCTATTCCTGTAGACTTCTCAGACCATCCCTGAACGTATACAGGGGATGTGTCGTAATAGTTCACTCCATGGGCCATGGCATAGTCTATGAGTTCGTTTACCGCATCCTGGTCTATCACGTTTCCGTCACCTGCCGGAGAAGGGAGTGTAGGCCAGCGCATACATCCGTAACCGAGCAATGATACCTTATCGCCTTTATCGGAGTTTCTGTAGGTCATTTTTCCCTGAGGAACCGGTCCGGTGGGATTGGCTCCTGTGCTTTCGTCCGATTTTTTCGAGCCGCATCCGTAAAACAAGCCGCTAACTGTGGCTGTGCTGATGCCCACTATCTTTATAAAATCTCTTCTGCTTATATTTTTCTTTTCCATATAACAACTTCAAATCAAATCTTAAACATTCTTTTGCAGACACGATGATTACTTATAATCAAATACATTAATAGATATATTATCAAATACATTAACATATCTGTAATTAAATCATTCTGTGTCTTTCATGTCCTTCAACGTATATAGCACTGAAAGGACGGGAAGGACAAAGATTCTCGCATGCACCGCAACCTATACAGCGCTCTACATTTATGGCAGGAATCTGTGGTGACTTATTGTCGCCTTCCTTGCTGTATATCATCTCTATTGCACCCGACGGACAGTGGCGGGCACAGTTTCCGCAAGTTACTCCGTCTGTCACTGCTACACAGTTTTCCATAATGAATACGGCATGACCTATCTGGGTAGACGACTTGTCGGCCATGCTGAGAAGATTGATGGCTCCTGTAGGACAAACTTCGGAACACTTGGTACATTCCGGACGGCAATATCCTTTTTCGTATGAAACTTCCGGCTGCATCAGTCGCATGAGGTCGGTCGACGGACGAAGTACCTGGTTAGGACATACAGAAACGCACAACTGGCAACCGGTACATTTCTGAAGGAAGTTCTTCTTGCTCAATGCTCCGGGAGGGAATATAGGAGTGTTTCTTACAGGCACCTTCTTGTCTATGATAGTTGCAAGTCCGCCGTCTACCTTCATTTCCTGAGCTTTTACAGTCGCTCCTACAGTTGCAATCACTGCCGATGTAAGGAAGTTTCGTCTTGAGGTATCAACAGGCTTACCTTCTGTTTTCTTTTCCATATCCTGTTTTTGTGAATTTCCACTTATGTTTATATTTGTCTGTGAGTTCTTCGGTAGATCATTCTGCAGATCATTATGAGGTTCATTCTGTGGCTCACTCTGTGGTCCCTGTACGCTATGAGACTTTCCATACCTGTAAACATAATGAATGGCATCATGCTTGCAGGAATCAAGGCAATCCATACATGCCACACATCGGCTGTAATCAATTTTATGATGCTTAATATCAATACAAGATGATTTGCACTGCTTAGAGCAAAGGCGGCAGTTCTTGCATTTTTCTCTGTCTATCTCTATACGGAAAAGTGAGAATCTCGACAGGTATCCCAAAATAGTTCCCACAGGACAAATGGTATTACAATATGTACGTCCGTTTCTCCATGCAAGTATCGCAATAATTACAAAGGTTATAACGGCAATAATGAATGTGGGCAACGTCTTAATCCATATTTCTGTTTCATAAAAGGCATAGCTGTCTGCCCTTTCGGCAAAGTATGCTAAAATATTGTTGCCGAATTTCCATACGGGAGAAAGCAGATTTGAAGCTATTCTGCCATAAGAGCTGTATGGTGAAAGAAGTGCGACTACCGAACCTAAGCCAAGGAATATGGAAGCACAGAAAATTACAAGTACGATATTTCTTACATAAGTCATTGCCGGAGAGTAAGTAAATCTGTACTTCATTTTCTTTCTTGTTCCGTTTATCCTGGAAATAATGTCCTGCATAATTCCCAAAGGACATATCACGGAGCAATATACCCTTCCCAAAAGGAAAGTAAGCAATAAAAGAACTGCTATAACTAAAAGATTTACGGACAAAAGGGCTGGCATAAACTGAATTTTGGCCATCCATCCCATCCACGCATGTATGGTTCCCGTAAAATCAAGGAATAATAATGTAATACATACAAAAAACACTAAAGCAAGTGTTTGTCTCACTTTTCTTAACATACTCATGATTATATTATTATATTTCTTGTAACTTTGCTTCTCAAAACATAATCCAGTGTTTTCTTATGAATATAGCTCTGAGCTAATGCAGTTTTAATGAAAATTGTATAGCAAAAGTAGAAATAATTAAGAAAAAAATTGCGTATCATTACAATTTTGTGAATATTTGTAACTTAAATTAGACTGATTATAGATAAGAGAACATATGCTGAAAATGCTTTATGATATAACAGAAACTGAAAAAGAATTAATGAAAAAACGAGACGACTTATGAAAAAGAAGAATTTAATACTATGCACAGCCTTATCGGCTCTGTTGCTATGCGGATGTGGTTCTGTACCACTGACTGGAAGAAAACAACTTTTACTGGTATCCGACTCGGAAGTATTATCTGCCAGCCTTACCCAATACAACGATTATATAAAAACTGCCAAGAAATCTTCCAACTCTTCGCAAACTGCTATGGTAAAACGTGTGGGACAGAAAATTGCCACCGCTACCGAGCAGTATCTGCGCCAGAATGGTATGGAGTCTGAAATCAAGAATTTCGCATGGGAGTTTAACCTGATAAAGGACAGTCAGGTTAATGCATTCTGTATGCCGGGAGGAAAGATTGTTGTATACGAGGGTCTTATGAAACTGGTTTCATCGGACGATGAACTTGCAGTGGTAATAGGACACGAGGTAGCTCATGCAGTAGCTAAACACAGTAATGAACGTATGAGCCAACAGGTAGCGGCGCAATATGGAGCCCAGATTCTCTCAAAATCACTTTCAGAAAAAAGTGCTCTGATACAGAACCTGGCAGGTGCAGTTTATGGAGTGGGTGCACAATATGGGGTTATGCTTCCTTTCTCAAGGACACACGAACTTGAAGCCGACTATATGGGACTGGTATTTATGGCCATGGCCGGATATAATCCTGATGTAGCTGTAAATTTCTGGAAAAAGATGTCGGCTGGATCAAATGGCAATGTTCCTGAATTTATGAGTACTCACCCAAGTGACGCTCACCGTATTTCACAAATCCAGAAAGTACTTCCGGAGATAAAGGCCACCGTGAAGAAATAATATTTAAGAATGGAGATAAACAATATTATTTACATAATAATACAGATTAGTATAGAAGATATACGGAATTTGAATTATATAATGAGATATAATTAAGTTATATATAATAAAGACAGAAGAAACAAAAGTAACAGAAGAAAATAAAAAGACTAAACAAAAAAAAGCGGAAGTAAATATTATCATCAGTATTTACTTTCGCCTTTTTTCTTCTAATAAGAAAGATAAGATAATTATATAAGATATTATAAGACTTAATTATTGGCCGACCTGTTTTTCCATAATCTGGTCATGTCTTCAAGAGTTTTACCCTTAGTTTCCGGAACCATTTTCCATACAAAGACAGCAGCCACTACACATATTATACCATATAGACCGTAAACGAACATGTGTCCGAACTTTTCGTCCATGTCGCCGGCACTCATATTATACATAGGAAGGAAAGTAGAAGAAACAATAAAATTGAATATCCACTGAAAAGCGACTGCTACCGCTACAGCACCACCACGTATGGTATTCGGGAATATTTCAGCTATAAGAACCCAGCAAATAGGTCCCCAACTAAACATAAACGAAGCACTGTATATCATAATACTTGCTACAGGAACAATTGCAGGCATACCTGACACAGCATTACTCAACGCTACTCCCATAGCTCCTATCGCCATTCCAAGAGAGCCGTAAATAAGCAACGGTTTTCTTCCCCATTTCTCTACAGTAAATACCGCAAGAAGTGTAAACATTATATTTACAATACCCATTATCACTGTCTGAACCATAGGATTTCCCATTCCCATGCTTTCGAATATGCGAGGAGCAAAATAAAGCACAGCATTTATTCCGACAGCCTGCTGGAAAACACTAAGCATTATTCCGACAAATATTACAGTCCATCCGTATGTAAACAGTTTTTCTGTCTTCTCTTCCGCTGTTGCCTTAATATCCATAAGAATAACTTTGGCCTGCTGTATTCCATTTATTCTGCTTAATATATCCAAAGCCTTATTATCGTTGCCTGTCATCGCAAGATAACGTGGAGTCTCAGGTACAAAAAGAACAAGCAAAGTAAACAAACCTGCCGGAACAGCCTCGCTTACAAACATCAGTCGCCAACCTGTTTCAATAACCCATGCGGCTTCATCAGGGTTTATTATTCTATTCACACCTTCTACAATCTTTATTACCGGATTTATATTATCACCAAGAATAAGGAAATTTACAAAGTATACCACAAGCTGACCGAAAATAATGGCAAACTGATTCCATGAGACTAAAGTTCCACGTATATTGGCCGGAGCAATCTCTGCTATATACATAGGACAAATAGCAGATGCAAGGCCTACACCTATACCTCCAAGCACACGGTATAAATTAAAAGCTATCAATAAAGAAAATGAAGGCTTGCCATAATCGAAAAATAAAAATTCAGGCTCGTATGAGCCCAAAGCAGACAGGAGGAACATTATACCGGCCATAAACAATGAATTCTTACGGCCAAACCTGGATGCAAAAAATCCGGAAACAGCACTTCCTAAAATACAACCTATCAATGCGCTGGAAGAACTTATACCATGCCATGTATCGGTATATTCAAAATCGCCTGCTCCCATAAAGAAAGCCTGAAGTCCTTTTTCAGCTCCAGAAATCACCGCTGTGTCATAACCAAACAGAAGGCCTCCCAGAACTGCTACAAGTACTATGGAGAAAAGATAGGCCTTACTGCCTTTATCAGTATTATTCATAATAAAAAGATTTTAGTGAAAAAGTCTATATAAAGGAAAAAATAAATCGGCACACTCTCATGGATTTAAATGTAAAAACTGCAGTGTGCCGATTATTATTCCCACAAATATATTAATTGTGATATAGCAGGAATTCTAAATATTAGCAATACATATTTACGATAGCCTCATAAAGTTCCTGTTTGCCGCTTGTCTGTTTTGGCTCTCCATTCTGTTTTGCATATGCAACTACATCTTCGAGAGTAAGTTTTCCTTCTTCAAATTCCTTTCCTTTACCTGAATCGAATGAAGAATAACGGTCGGCAAGCATTTTCTTATAAGGAGATTCTTCGAGCAGACGAGCTGCATTTTCAAGAGCACGTGCCATGGCATCCATACCAGCGATATGTGCGATGAAAATATCTTCTGGGTCTGTAGAATTACGGCGTGTCTTGGCATCGAAATTGGTACCGCCATTGCCCAGTCCACCGCCACGGATAATCTGCATCATGGCCTGAATAAGTTCGTAACTGTCAATAGGGAACTGGTCTGTATCCCATCCGTTCTGATAGTCACCACGGTTGGCATCTATAGAACCAAGCATGCCATTGTCGACTGCCACTGCAAGCTCATGTTCGAAAGTATGACCGGCAAGTGTAGCATGGTTCACTTCAATATTCACTTTAAAATCCTTGTCAAGATTGTGAGCTTTCAGGAAACCTATAACAGTTTCAGTATCTACATCATACTGATGTTTGGTTGGTTCCATAGGCTTTGGTTCTACAAGGAAAGTACCTGTAAAGCCTTTACTGCGCGCATAGTCGCGTGCTATAGTAAGCATCTGGGCAAGATGTTCCTTTTCACGTTTCTGGTCTGTATTAAGCAGAGACATATAGCCTTCACGGCCGCCCCAGAATACATAATTCATACCGCCAAGTTCGATGGTTGCGTCAATGGCATTTTTAATCTGCACAGCTGCACGTGCCACTACATCAAAATCAGGGTTTGTAGCTGCACCGTTCATATAGCGTTTGTGACCAAAAACATTGGCTGTACCCCAAAGCAACTTGATGCCTGTTTCAGCCTGTTTCTGTTTTGCGTAAGCTACTATTTCCTTAAGATTAGCCTCATATTCTTCGATTGTTTCAGCTTCGTCGCAAAGATCTACATCATGGAAACAATAATATTCAATACCTATTTTCTGCATGAATTCAAATCCTGCGTCCATTTTATCTTTAGCTCTCTGTATTCTGTCGGAATTCTTGTTCCATTCAAATGTTTTTGTACCACCGCCGAACTGGTCGCTGCCTTCTGCGCAAAGTGTGTGCCACCATGCCATAGAGAATTTCAACCAATCTTTCATTTTCTTACCCATTATAACCTTTTCAGGATCATAATAACGGAAAGCCATTGGATTTTTACTTTCTACACCTTCGAACTTGATTTTTCCAATACCAGGAAAGAACTCTTTTGTTGCCATAATATTCTAAATTTTAAATGTTAATGTTATACCTAATTTATATATCTATCTGAATTTATATACTTGAATTTATATGCTTGAATTTATATTTTCGTGATATAATCTGCCCAACGTCCGTAAGCATCCGCGTATGCCTGTGCATTCCTGATATCCGGCTCTATTACCGCAAGTTTTTCAAGAGTGCTGAAAGCTTCATTATTGTCGTTATATATACCGGCACCTATACCTGCTCCCTTAGCGGCACCCACAGAACCGTCGGTATCATACAGTTCGATAGTGGCCCCGGTCACCCCTGCAAGAGTATCGCGGAATATCGGACTCAGGAACATGTTGGCATGTCCGGCATGGATTTTATGTACATCCATTCCCATTTCTTTCATTATATCGATACCATACTTAAAAGAAAACACAATGCCTTCCTGAGCAGCACGGATAATATGATTTCGTGTATGAAGATTGAAGTTAATGCCATGAACAGAACAACCGGTTTCTCTGTCTTGCAGCATTCTTTCTGCTCCGTTGCCAAATGGCAGTATGCTTATTCCATCAGAACCTATCGGCACTCCTGCTGCAAGGTCGTTCATTTCGGAATATGATATTCCTTCTGGCACTACTGTACGTTTTATCCATGAATTCAGAATGCCTGTTCCGTTGATGCAAAGCAAAACTCCAAGACGGGTCTGCTCTTCACTGTGGTTTACATGAGCGAATGTATTCACCCTCGATTTGGAATCGAAATTAACTTTACCGTTGACTCCATAAACCACACCTGAAGTACCGGCTGTAGATGCTATTTCACCGGGATTGAACACATTTAGAGATAAAGCATTATTTGGCTGATCTCCGGCACGGTATGTCACAGGTATACCGGCTTTAAGTCCCAATTCGGCAGCAGCCATGGCTGTAACCCTACCCTGTTCTGCAAATGTAGGTTTTATGTCAGCTATAAGGGAACGGTCGAAGCCATAATAATTCATCAGGAAACCGGCTAAAGAGTTGTTCTTGAAGTCCCAAAACATTCCTTCCGACAAGCCAGATACAGTGGTACATATCTCTCCGGTAAGACGCATGGCTATATAATCGCCGGGAAGCATTATCTTATAGATTCTTGAATAGATTTCCGGCTCGTTTTCCTTTATCCAGGCCAACTTGGATGCTGTGAAATTGCCGGGTGAGTTCAACAAATGTGAAAGACATTTCTCTTCTCCTATAGCCTCGAAAGCTTTTCTTCCGTATGGCACTGCTCTTGAATCGCACCATATTATCGCATGGCGAAGCACATTCTGGTCTTTGTCAACACATACCAGTCCGTGCATCTGATAAGATATTCCTATTGCCTTTATATCCTCTGGGCTTACTCCCGACTCTGTCATTACTGCCTGAGTGGACAGTTTAAGGTTTTCCCACCAACTTGAAGGTTCCTGTTCTGCCCATCCCTGTCTTACTGCTATTATCGCTGCTTCTGTCTTCGGAAAGAAGGCCGATGAAACACATTTACCTGTAACGGCATTTACAAGGCTGGCCTTAACCGATGAGCTTCCTATATCATATCCCAATAAATACATGTTCTTATAGTTTTAAATTTTATGTGTATATTTTTATCTTATAAGTATTTATCTTTTTATCTAAAATGTATATTTCTATTTAAAATATATATTTCTATCTTATGAGTATATTTTATCCTATGTATATATATTCTCAATTTTATCGTCTCAGCTTATTATATATCTTCTTGTCGAACCGATAATATCTTGCAGCCCTGTGCGACACGCCTTGCTGATATTCGTCGAGGGGAACTACGTACTCCATCATTGAGATTTTCTTATGAAAGTTTCTCACATCTATCTGCCGGCCATATACAAGTTCGAAAAGTACTCTAAGCTGAAGTGCAGTAAACTTCCGCGGCAACAAATCAAAAAGGCATGAAGGATTAAACTCCACATACTGCCTGATGAATACCATAGCCTCTGATATAATCTGATTATGGTCGAATGCCAAATCCTTAATATCCTGCAAGGCAACCCACTCCGCCTGAAAATCATCAAGATTCTTGTTGAGTGCCCGGTCTATTTTCACAAGTGAAAGATAGGCAACTGTAACAATACGCTCCACCTTTGCCTTTTCTGCTCTCTCAAGCCAGTGTATATCCTTAGGGTTCTTTGTCCTGTCTTTCGACCCGAATGTCTTGAACTGCATGAGATTCACATTTTTCAAACCGGTAAGGTCGTTCAGCACTCTTTTGGCTGCCTCATCAAGGTCTTCATCCATATAGATAAGACTTCCGGGCAATTTCATGTCGTGAAATACTTCGCCACTTTCCTCACCCATACGGCGTAGAAGAAGAACTTTGAGTTGGGTACCGTCAAACCCCACCACGACACAGTCTACTGATATATGATTGTTAGCTAAAGGAGTTTTAATATCTTCCATAAGTGAACTATTAGGTTTTCGGATGCAAATAAAAATATTATTTTGGAACAATGCAAGAAAATAACATAATATTTTTCTTGTAAGTATCTATTATTCAGATATATAAGTATCATATAAACAACAATAAGACCATATACACTTATTGTATTTTTTACGATTATTTCTTTATATAAAGAAAGACGGCTTCAAACAGTCATTTCATCATGCAGTTATCATAAAATAAAAAAGCCTCCATAATGTTTCTCAACATTTTGGAGGCAAAACAATTAATTTTTATAACCTTATTAAATCAAAACAACTATAAGTAAACGAGATGAATCTTATTGTATTATTATATACATATAAAATACAGCTTTTAATACATATATTACTATAATTAGGTTCAGTTATTTTTTTTCAGATAATTATAAAGTAAACAGTCATTCCGGAGAATTACATAGCGGACAGACAGCCTACATCTAACAATTATTCTGAGATTTTAAACACAAGAACTTCCGCTGTCTGAAGTGTTGTATCTCCTATCAAGACTTCCGCACCTTCTGGTAAAGTAAATGTGTAAGGACTTTCACCGTAATTAAGCACAATTCCAAATCCGTTTCTGTATTCCATAGTCACCCCGTATGGTAAATCCATTACACCGATACCGAGACGAGAATAAAGTTTCTTAAGCATATCTCTTTCAAGAGAACCGTCTGTACTGTCGACTCCAATATAAGTAACAGTACCCTTACCAAGTTTGCGACTGGTTACAGCCGGTTTACCTTCATAAAACTCCTTCTCGAATATAGCCCATATCTCAGAATCCTTTCCAGGTTTCAGTATTTCTCCCCAAGTATTCCAGCGGTAAGTCTTTCCGTCAGCCTTAAGATAACCCGGATCGTGAGGCAAAAGCAAGTCGTAAAACTCTATCTCATTGCCGGTAAGACTGTTTATCATAGAACCGAACTGAGCTTCCGGAAGTCTGCCGTATCTGTCCTTCTGTGCGGTACGACAAGTCAGGACAAGGTTTCCGCCATCCTCTACATACTTAGTCCATCTGTCAACAAGTTCTTTGTCGGCCATCTGATAGGCAGGCGCAATGACCACAGGATACTGTGAGAAATCTGCATTCTCCGAAATAAAGTCAACCGGAGCAGCAAACGACTTCAGGGTACGATAATATTTCTCGATATGCCACAATGTACTCCATGTACGGTTCTGTTTCTGTCTGTCGATACTCCACGAATTCTCATGATTAAACAGAATAGCAGTACGGCGCGCCAGATAATCGGCCGGTTTCGATTCACGGCTTGATGCATGCTTGCGCAACATTTTTATCTCCTTAATGAACTGCTCATACTCATGTCCGCCCGGAGTAACTGTCACCCCGTCGGTACCCACTATACCATAATGATATTGCTCTGTACCATATAAAGGCTGACGGAAACGATATGTACACACGAAATCACTTCCACCGGCAAATACACTCCAGAGCCACAGACGTACGGCCCCGGGAAGAGGCTGAGGATTAATGCCACCCCAGTTTACCTGACCAGGCTGAAGTTCCATAACCCCGTATGTACCATCTACAGGACGGAAGAAATCATTGGCCCAAGCTATACGAAGGGGATTACCGACTCTATAGCCTCTGCGGCCGAGACCTTCGTTATCGCCATACACCATATAACGAGTGTAACTCACAAAATCAAGATCAGGACTTCCCCCTATATGTCCTTCCTCGTAGTTGGGAATATAATTGGTAGTAACCCACTGATTCTTTGCATATTTCTTAATAAGAAGACACTGTTCGTTCAAGAAATCATTAGTCTGCTTAGCGGCAAAGCGTCTGTAATCAAGAATCTGATGATGGTTCATAAATCCCTGGGCTGTCTTAGGCAAGGTTATCTCATCGAAAGAAGAATACACCTGACTCCAGAAAGCAGTTCCCCATGCCTTGTTCAATGCAGTTATATCCTTATACTTTTCTTTCAGAAACGCACGGAAACCATTCTGAGCCGCATCATTATAATCGAACTGGACTGCAGGCTCATTATCAAGCTGCCATCCCACTACCCTCTTGTCGTTACCATATCTTTTGGCCAACTGCTCAATCATTCTGTACGAAAGTTCTCTATACAAAGGAGAAGCAAAAGAAGCATGCTGTCGTGCACCATGGTCAATTACAGTCCCATTCTCCTGACGGATAAGAATCTCGGGATACTTACGGCTGAGCCATACTGGAGGAGTTGCTGTAGAAGTACATAAAATAACCTTCAGATCATACTTGTGGGCCAGAGCTATAGCCCTGTCGAGCCATGCAAAATCATATTTCCCCTCCTGAGGTTCAAGTTGCGCCCATGCGAACTCGGCAAAATGGGTAAACTCGAATCCCAATTCGTGCATACGCTTGAAATCACGTTCCCACTGTGATTCATCCCAATGCTCGGGATAATAATACACACCTGTAAGAGTCAAATCTTTATCATTAAACCAACGGCCGTTGGCTATTTCGCCACCAACCTTTATGCCGCCAGTCTTTATGCTTTCCGACATTATTCCATCAGATATTATTCCATCGGACATTATCCCATCAGCAATTACACTATCGGCCATTACACCACCTGCCAAAGCACAAAAGTACAAAGCAGAAACAAATCGTTTTATCATATTATAGATTTTTTATCAATTACACTTATACGCTTAATTATATCTCAATTACACTTTAAAAAGAAAAGCAGTCGCGCCAGGCTCTTCACAGAGGCTGTCCGGGACTACTTTTCATATCAACTTAAAACAACTCTATAGACCATTTTCCAGGAGAAAGAACTGCATCCTCCGTGCCATGATCATCCATTTCTCTATTTATTGTTGTCTGCGAACAATTCTTTACTGCATCCTGTGTACATTTCATTACCTTCATCTGCGAATAACAGTCAGGACAGCTGAACAGAGCTTTTGTTCCTTCAGGAACTTCAATAACAACCCTGCATGCATCAGCATCCTTTTCGAGAGAGAAACGTATTTCCCGTCCACCGCTCAAAGGCACAACAGTACGGATATGACTCAGGTTGGCAGGATTAGGTTTAACCCTGAATGTAGAGAATGCAGGTTCCACAGTCTCTATTCCCGCAATATACTGACTCATTATAGTAAGCGGACCACCGCTCCACGCATGATTATACGAGCCACCGCCAAAACCCTCCGAACCGATTCCCCAGCCTTCCCAGAGAGTGGTAAGCGGACTTTGGTTCATAGCTTTATATCTCAGTTTCATTCTGTCGATAGCATCCTGATGATACCCCATCATACAGAGAGCCTGAAGAACATACTTCTCCATATACGGACTGGCATGATACTGCTGACGGAAGAAAGGACGGATTACAGGATAAAGCTCCTTCGGCAGAGTACCCGAAACAATGGCAAGAGCCTGTGAGCGGTCGTCTGGCAGTCCCTTATAATCAGGTGAAACATAATACTTACCGTTCCAGTATTTCTTATGGAACACTTCGCGCACACGCTGGGCCGTAGAGGCAGCCCACTTGGCTTCATCATTATCGCCAACAAGCTGCGACATTTTCTCATACCCCTGAAGCGCAATTATATACCACTGGTTGAACATAAGTTCCATATCCTTATTATCCCCCCAGTCGCCCCAGGTCCATCCACCTTTTCTCGGGATAACCAGTCCGTCGGCACCAGTCTTCCACACATGAATATATTTTTTCACCTTAGGATAGACATACTCTATAGTAGCACTGTCGGAAGTACCCATATAATAAGTCCAGAAACCATAATAGCTCACACTGGCAAGCATCTGCATAGGAAGCTCGGAATCATAATTTCCAGAAGGTACAGGAGCATATATAGTACTGTCGGCACGCTGCCAGTCCATAAGTTCACGTATACCCTTGCGGGTGAGCAGATGCGCATTCTCGTCGAGTGCATAAAAAGCCTCACCAAGCTCATTCACCACATCACCCCACCACTGGGCTCTTTCCCTGTCGGGACAGTCCATATAAGTGTCCCTCATAGTTATATAAAGAGTACGCTGCGACTTATTCCACAACCGGTTGAGTTCAGGATCATCACACACAAAACTACCGGCGAATGTTGTATTATAACCAGTTTCCCTGTACATAACATCAATCACCTCGGCACCTTTTGGGATAACATAAATCACATAATGTCCGTTCATCCATCCAAGACACTCAAATTCCTGATCACCATCCACAGCCGTAAACTCGGCAAAGACATTAGGAACAGAACCACCGCGATAATTATCGGTAAGGATTCTTATTTTATCACCAGCCTTAGCCTTTAAACGGATATAAGGAGTAATCTGCGCATTATAAGGCATATAAGCAAGCAGTGAGTCACCCTTCATTTCTGTAGCCTGATAATACTTCAGTCCGAAATCCTTCCAGAAAGGAACAGGGCGGTCAACAAGGTTGTTCCATCCTGCCTTCTCCAAAGAAACCTCCTTGGCATCGGGCCACTTGCTGTCATCGTATTCCTCACCGGTAAAATAGATATCCTTTGACGCGTCAAAACCTATATTAGACTCAGCAAGACGATAATTAGGCTGCTCACCTTTTGGCTGATAGAATGCCGGATGAACGATAGCCTTCCATTTATCATCGGTCTCCACCTCACTACCATTAACATTAAGATTGAAAGATATACCCGGAGTATCAGAATTTCTGTGGCTAAAACCATCCTTACCAAAATACCAGACCAATACAGCTATAGTATTTTCTCCTTCTTTAAGCGCAGGAAGAGAAGTTATAACATCACAGTAAGTATCCTTGGGATTAGGGCCACGCTTAAGTCCCCCCTCGCGGACCTGCAACTCACCATTAACCCACAACCAATATTTTGTATCGGCAGCAAGCGAAAGTCTGACTTTCTCAGGTGCCTCATCCAAAGTAACAGTATTGCGGAAACAGAACCAGCTACCAGGCTGGAATCCTTTTTTCGACTTCAGCGTATAAACTTGTGCACTTGCAAAAGCGCAAGCACACAAGCCAACAATCAACAACAAGTACTTTCTCATTTTTCAACTATTTTATCAGTTCTGAAAGGCAACACAGGCAATCCGCCTTCTGTACGAAGACTGCCTATAGTTGCATCATCAAAGCAATACATAACCTGCAGCGGAGCTTTAACCTTACCTACAGGAACTACAAGCTGCTTACCTTTTATCTTAGCCTTGACATCAGTAAGGTTGCCATCGGCATCCGAAACTTTCACGCCCACAATCTGTTTAGAGACAGAAACAAGCTTTTCGAAATTTCCGCCAAAATCTATTACAACATTTCTTCCCTTACGTACAGCCGACTTAAGATAAGGACTCTCATATGGCTGCGTAAACTGTCCGTACTCCTTATCCATAACCATAGAAGCAAGACGTTCGCCTATAGCCCTCTTGTTGCGCGGATGAATATCCTTGACATTCTCCACGAGGTCGGATATATTAATCATCCCCGAACCCGGCACACTTTTCAGCATCAATTCCTGCTGTTCGCGCAAGAGAGCCGGAGTATTCTGTTTCGAATTATATGTATGTGGAGCAATCTGAACATAATAGAACGGGAAATCCTGATTGAATCTTTCCCTCCAGGCCTCAACCATCTTAGTCATAAGATGCGAATACGAAGAAGCATTTTCATGATTACTCTCACCCTGATACCATATACATCCAGCCAACTTGTATGGTATAACCGGATTAATCATCTGGTTGAACAGCACACCCGGCTTAATAGGCCACCACTCATACTCCTTAAGCTTATTGGCCGCAAGGACCTTGTCGGCAGCTATAACCTCAGCAGGAGTCCAGACCTCAGCAGGGGTACCTCCCCATGCCGAAACAATTATACCCACCGGCACATTCAGTTTCTCAGTAAGATATCTCGCAAAGAAATACGCTGTGGCACTTGTCCTTCTCATTGTCTCCGGAGAAGAAACCTCCCATTTGGTACGCGCATCAGCCTGAGGAGTATCGGCACCCTGCTTCGGGAGATGAAGAATCCTCACATTATTGCAGTTGGCATTCTTTATTTCCTCCTCACAATTCATAATCCACATATTGGCCGACCACTCCATATTCGACTGTCCGCTGCACAGCCACACTTCGCCAAGCATCACATCATTAATCTTTTTGGTCTCGTAATCCCCTATCACCTCAATGGTATACGGGCCACCGGCCTTGGCCGTAGGCAAGTCAACTTTCCACTTTCCCTGGTTGTCGACAACGGTTTTCACCGTATCGGCAGTTGCCCAAGAAGCAACCACCGACATTTTCTCAGCCGGATTTCCCCATCCCCATACAGGGACATTAGAATTCTGCTGAAGAACCAGGCCGTCTGTAAAAGCGGCCGGCATTTGTATCTGAGAGTATACATTCAGATGTAAGAAGCACGATGCGGCTCCAAGCATCATCATTTTTCCTAATCTTTTCATTGATAATTCAGACTATAAAAATTACATATCAATATATCAGCACACAAATATATTACAAAAGTTTCTTAACATCATCGGCAGAAACCTCAACAGAAGGATTGAAGGAATCACCCGCCATATAAGATTTAAGACTGTGCATGAGCTGTCGTGCTTCGGGACGCTTATCCATATCGCTCCAGAAATCGATACCTGACACAAGCAACTTACCATTGCCAACCTTAACCTCGAATACCAAAGCTAAAGGACGGTTGGTGAACCAGTCGTCGATTACCCTAACCACAGGATTGATATCCTTATTTACCTTAGCAACCTCTATAGCACCGGAATGACTCATAGCATCCCACCACTGATAATCACTGTAATACTCTGTAGGGAACTGACTCAAAGCAGGATGTTTCGGATTACACAAAATACCCAAAGTATGAGGACCCTGTCCCAAAGTCCATGCTGTATTCCAGAATATGCTTGAGAAACCAATCTTTATATCACCACCCATATCCTTAGAAAGAGAACCTTTTTTGAGAGAAAGCATAACCTTTCCGCCATCGTTAAGTTTCTTTATAGCAGCTTCGTCAAAACGGTCTACCACCAATATTTCATTTTCGCCATCAGCAGCCTTAACCTCCGAAGGATAACTCCACAGATTCCATGAATTAGAGAACTCACCGGTCTTAACCTCAAGAACAAGCCTTGAAGGTTCCTTCACGCCATCAAGCTTAGCTTCCAGAGTACCAAGCTTAAAGCAGTTGCCTACCGGAACCTCGTCATGTTTAAACTCACCCGAGGCAATAGTAGTACCATCCACCGATTTGATAGTCCATGTAGTCGACTTCACCGGAAGAGTTTCAGCTCCGAAATGAGATATCTCCACATCAGCCTTAACAGTCTCGTTATTATTATAAATAAGCTTAGGAAGTCTTGCCAAAGGAACAGTACTGTTACAAAATCTCTTATACTCCTCAGGTTTGATATAACCCTTTTCCTCCCAGAAAGCATCGAGCACACCTACCAGTGCAGTACCCTGACCAGGGAAGTCATAAAGTCCTAAAAGCTGGAATCCTCCGAAATCCTTAGTTCTGAGAGCAGCCTCGATATCAGCCTTATAGCAAAGAGCCTGCAATTTTCCGGAAGCAAGAAGGAAACTGTCGGCAAGATGCTCCATACCATTATCCTTCAAGGTCTCCTGGAAAATCTCGAAATTCCTTGCACGCATAACGCCATCATATTTGGCAATCTCCTTAAAGTTAGGATAAACACACCACTGACCAATTTCATGACTCACCATAGGCTGTGAGAAACGTCCCACATACTCAGACCAGTCGTAATCTGTACGCGGAGCCTGAGCATTGATTATACTTCTCAATTCCTGTCCCCATGCCTGAATACGCGGAGCAGCGTCATTAAGGAAATCACTTACAGGCAAATTAGGCCATCCGGCACTCGAACAATACAAGCGGCGGTCGTCTTTAGCCTTCCACATTTCCACAAACTCAGTCAGATACTTATGACTGCCAGCACCGGCCGGCTCATTACCATACATAAGCATCACAAACGAAGGATGATTTCCAAATTCATTTACAATATTCTCACTTTCCTGAAGTATAAACTTGTCGAGAGGACGTCCGTCGCCAATAGTAGTCGACTGGTTGGCCCATGAAGAGCACTCAATTTCCAGATACAATCCCATTTCATCGGCAGCGGTAAATGCAGCTTCAGGCGGACACCACGAATGGAATCTCACATGATTAAGTCCGTGCGCCTTGATTGTTCTGAAAATCTTTGTCCACGATTCCACATCTGTAGGAGGATAGCCCGTTTTCGGGAAAGCAGCACAATCCAGAGTACCACGCAAGAACACCTGTCTACCATTGACAGAAAGATTTCCATCCACCACCTTAAAGTCGCGGAAGCCAAATCTTTCAGTCAACTGGTCATCTGTTCCTACCTCAGCATCAGTCAGATTCATAGTAATATCATATAAATTCGGATTGAATTCGTCCCACAACTTGATTTCATCTTTAATAGAAACACTCGCTTCTATAGCATTTTCCCCGGGCTTTAAAGTAAGCGACTGTTTTGCTGAGTTCGAACCAACCTTCAATTCGAGTACCGCATCGGCTGCCTCCCCCTTACGGTTCATCAATATAGTTTTAACCAATACCTCTTTATTCTTCACATCAGGATGAACAGCAGCCGAAACAATATTGACTGCCGGTTTCATTTCAATAAACATATCACCAACCACCCCATTCCAGTTGCCCTGAGTATGGTCGGAAATACTATGAGAGTTCTCTCCCGGATCTATATCCTTCACTCTATTATCTATACGAAGAGTAAGCGTATGCTTTCCCGGAGTGAGCAAACCAGTCAGGTCGTACTTATGAGGAGCTCCCAAAGCATTCTGCATACCCACCTCTTTATCATCAATCCACAGACGAGTTTCCCAGTGACATCTCTCAAGGAAAAGAGAAAGATCCTGTCCTTTCCAGTTTTCAGGAACAGTTATATCTTTCTTGTACCATGCCACACCTTTATAATACTTCACAGGCTGCAACCAGAAAGGCACCTTTACATTACCTTCGCGGCGGTACTTTGCATACATATCACTCTTGAAGAAAGAAGAGTCAACAATACCACCGGTCCATTTTGTATCTACTCTGATATCCTCACCAAGACCATTTGAAGTCATAGAACCGGGCAGATTGATAGTCCCGTCCCATTTGGTACTGTCGGTAGTAAACTGCCACGTACCGGCCAGATCTATAGTCGTAACCTGTTCCGAGCAGGCAGATGTCAATATTGACAATAAAGCAAGTGTCTTAAACTTCATATTATTAAAATTCTAAAATTAAACAATTCCAAAAATCAAACCTAACAGTTTTTTTACTTAAGTCATTCAATTTTCACGACTGCAAAACTAAGCAAAATCAAGTTCACGAAAAATGTACTATTTCACTAAAAAGATGTAAAATTTGATGTTTTTGGAAATATCATTCCAACAAAGCCGGAATAACATAAAAGTATACCCAATATTATACATTATATACCCAAAAATAGCATATCACACCCGTTATTTAGGCATATTTTTGCGGCATAGGAAACAAAAAATAATCTAAATTATGGAGAAGAAAAGTGATGGCTTTCCAAACGAGAAAGCAATAGTAATTCCCAAAGAAGTGCAAATAAGGACAGAGGCAAATCCGATAACCAAAATGCTTCAGATAACAGATATAGGATACTACCCCACTGCCACAAACCACTACAGATGCCGCCCTGAAGGAAGCAACCAGCATATACTTATATATTGCCATGAAGGAGAAGGATGGTACAATATCGGCAACGGGAAATGTATAGTAAGAAAAAACGGTTTCTTCATAATAGAAGCCAACAAGCCTCACATTTATGCCGCATCAGCCGACAAGCCATGGAGTATCTACTGGATACATTTCAAAGGCGAACAAAGCTATAACTTCTCAAGTATTTTCAATAAGACCATATATATAGACGATGCCCCGAATGCAAGATATATGGACAGAATACAACTCTTCAACGAAATTCTTGTGAACCTGGAAATGGGCTTCAGCAATGAGAACTTAGAGTACATAACCCTATGCCTGTACCACCTTTTAGGCTCGTTCAAATACATTCCCCAATTCAGGGAAATAAACAAGCCCAAGGACCAGGATACCATTCAGAAGATAATAAACTTTATGAAGGACAATATCAGCAAGCAGCTCACACTTGAAGAAATAGCCGGAAAAGTAAACTACTCGCCATCATACCTCAGTTCGGTGTTTACACAAAAAACCGGCATGTCTCCCATCAACTACTTCAATCAGCTGAAGATACAGAAGTCATGCCGGTTATTGGACTTTACTGATATGAAAATAAAAGAAATAGCATTCGAATTAGGTTTCAGCGACCAATACTATTTCTCGAAGGTTTTCAGCAAATTCATGCATACATCGCCTAAGGATTACCGCGAAAAACAGAAGGGATGATACAAACCATTATGCTGTGAGGCGCGCTCTTCACTGTCACTTCACTTCCGCTCACCGGGAGTGAAGTTTCTTCTGGCTCTATACGGTGCTTGTCATCGAAAGTATTCTCTGTCTGTAAGGTTGCGGCAGTAAGACTGATTACACGTGCATCGCCCAAAGTCTCACCACGCTTGAGTTTTCTGAAGTTAAGACATATACTGTTCTCTTTATCCGAAGTATTAACTATCTTTACAATATACGACTTACGGTTCTCATCCCATACGGCACTGGAATACATTCCATTCTGCCCTTCAAGACCAGCCACTGGATTTTTGTCCATGCTCAAGTCGAGCATATCTGTTCCCTTATAATGAGAGAAAAGCTCCTGTACATAATAACTTCCGGTCTTGCAGATATCAAGATTATCGAACCAGATCATATCCGGACGCCACTGCCATCCTTTGCGATGAGCCAGAAGAGGCGCATAAGTAGCCATTTCCACCACATCGGCATTTCTTTCCACACCAGTAAGAAACGCAGCCTCCACCATAGCAGCGTGGAACTGGTTTCTGCCACTGTTTGTTACATGACAAGCATATTCACCGGCAAAAACCTTCGGACCTTTACGGTCGTACTTGTCGTATCTTGTACCCTGCGACAGGAACCATTTTTCATCACGGTAGAAATGTTCGTCCACAAGGTCAACCTTGAGTTTCTTCATTTCCGGCCACAGATAGTCAAAATCCTTACCTTCGGGCTGAGGTCCTGAGCTTCCTATAATCCTGATTTCCGGATAACGGCTTCTTACCGCCTTCATGAACACTTTAAGACGCTCCACATATTCAGGCCCCCACTGCTCGTTGCCAATACCTATATACTTCAGATTGAAAGGCTCGGGATGCCCCATCGACGCACGCACCTTACCCCATTCAGAATCGGCCGGTCCGTTGGCAAACTCAATAAGGTCGAGCACATCCTTTATATAACAGTCGAGGCTGTCCATAGGCACATGCTCGTCAAGAGTAGCCGACATATACTGGCATATCAGTCCCACATTCATGATAGGCAAAGGCTCCGCACCCATCTCCTCAGCAAAAAGGAAATACTCGTAAAATCCCAATCCGTAACTCTGATTATAGTCAGAATACAAACGATGCTTGAAAGTAAAATGCCATCTGTTCTCATTGAGAGGACGGTTCTCTACAGGGCCGACAGACTTCTTCCAGTCATAGTGTGTACCAAGTTCTGTACCCTCAACTATACATCCTCCCGGAAATCTGAACACCCCCGGCTTCAAATCAGCAAGCGCAGTAGCTATATCTTTCCTCAATCCATTCTTATGGCCTTTCCATGTATCAACCGGAAACAGAGAGACATGCTCAAGATCCACCACCCCATCCGATTCAAGAAAAACTCTCAAGAAAGCAGAGTCGGTAGTCTTTTCTGCCTTAAATGTAATTTCGTATTTCTTCCATTCCTCAGAATCGATAGAAAGTTCCACACGGTTAAACATCTGAGTCCAATTGTCGGAATCGGAGTTACCAAGTTCCACACCCAATTTCTGAGCTTTGCCTCCTTCGGGCACACGCGCCCACACAGAAAAGCGGTACGATTCACCTTTCTTCACACCTATACCGAAGAAGCCCTCATTCTCGATACCAGTATGCTTCCATCTGTGTCCGGTAGGCGCGAGACGCACATAATGAGGATTTCTCTCAAATGGCCCGTCATCCATAAGAGCAACATTTCCGAAAACCTTCCATCCCATAAAAGACTGAGGAAACTCAAACGAACGGTTCTTTATCATTTCCGCATAAAGTCCGCCATCAGCACCAAAATTTATGTCCTCGAAAAACAAGCCGTATAAAGTTTCAGGAATTTCTCCTTTTTTCTTTGCACTTACATCGAATGTCATATTCTGTGCAAAGGCTGCACCACCCATAATGAGCGACGCAGCCAAGCATAACATAGATTCTTTCATCAAAAAAAATATGAATTATAATTAACCCTTGTTTTTTAAATACATTTTTAATACATAACATATATACCAATAATCCATTTGGCACATAATATTATACAAGTATTATCCGAAAACAATCTTATACCTTAAAAAAATATACATGTTATAAAATTTAACCCGCACCTTTAGTTTATATTATTCTTTAGATTAATTCTTTAGATTAAATTATTCTTTATATTCTTTAGGTTATATTCTTTAGGTTATATTCTTCAGGTTATGCTCTTCAGGTTATGTTTCATTCTGTTACCCCTTATAAGTCCAAGTATCACCTTTGGCAAGCTGTCCAGCCTCTATATATTCACCATTATACCATATCTTAAATTTATTTCCGAGAAGAGATTTCACCTTGGCAGAAACCATTTTACCATTCTGCCATTTCACATCAACCTCAAAGCCACCGCGAGCCTTAAGTCCGGAAAACTCACCCTGCTCCCAGTCGGCCGGTAAAGACGGCAGAAGCTGGATAATATATGCGCCATCATCGTAAACATGACTCTGAATCAACATTTCGGCGATTCCGGCAGTAGTACCAAAGTTTGCGTCAATCTGGAAAGGAGGACACTGTGTGAAAAGATTAGTATTCAAACTCTTTTCGAGCACCTTATCGAGACTCTCCTTAGCCTTGTCGGCACGATGCAGACGCGCATACTGGCTCACAAGCCATGCCGAGCTCCATCCGGTGTGACCGCCACCATGCTCAATACGGTAGTCCATCGACTTGTTTGCCGCCTCAGCCAGCTCAGGAGTCTGCAGTATATTAATCTGCGATCCCGGATGAACGGCAAACAAATGCGAGATATGTCTGTGGCCCGGTTCCGCCTCAGGAAACTCCTCTGCCCATTCCTTGATTCTTCCGTCGGAACCTATCTCAGTACCCGCAAGATTATCCTTCGCCTCAGCCACACTTCTTGTAAACTCATCGTCAATGTCCAGAGCCCTGGAAATCATTTCAAAATCATCAAACAACTGCCAGATTGTCTGCTGGTCGTGCGCCGGTCCCATACTAATCTGGCAATGACTGCCATCGGGAGCCACAAAAGTATTCTCAGGCGATACAGCCGGACCAGATACAAGCTTACCTGTTTTCGGATTCACAGTAAGCCAGTCCATATAAAACTCAACAGCACCTTTCAAAGTAGGATACATATCCTTTAAAAATTCCTTGTCGCCTGTAAAACGATAATGCTCGCCGATATGCTGGCAAATCCATGCAGGTGCTCCTGTATGCATACCCCATGAAGCATACTCACCCGGAGAAGTGTATCCCCACACATTAGTAATAGGATGAACCACCCACCCCTTCTTATTATACTGAACCTGAGCAGTCTTCGAGCCAGGTTCAACAAGCGATTTAATCAGGTCGAAAAGCGGCAGATGCATTTCAGAAAGATTTGCCACCTCGGCAGGCCAGTAATTCATCTCCACATTCACGTCGGTATGATAGTCACCGTTCCATGGAGTCTGCAACTTATTAGCCCAAATTCCCTGAAGATTTGCCGGCATTGTGCCCGGTCGGGAAGAAGAAATCAGAAGATAACGTCCGTACTGGAACATCAGCTCATAAAGACGGTCGCTGATTACGCCTTTCTTGGCATTAGCCACAAGTACATCTGTAGCAACTGTATCAGGAGTTTCAGAAAGTTCGAATTTAGCACGGTCGAAATACCTGGAGTATTCTTCTTCATGAGCCTTATAAAGCTGTTCGAATGTTTTACCTTCAGCCTTGGCTATAGAAGTGTTGGTAATATTTTTATAGTCTCTGCCTTTATAAGTAGGATATTCCAGTTTATAGTCGGTAGACGCACTGAGGATAAGCATTACTTCATCGGCAGCGTCGACCGACAGCTTACTACCTTCACAAGTCACCTTTCCTCCGTCGGCAACAGCCTTCAGTCTTACCATATATTCAAGTCCGTCGCCCCCCTTTCCGTCGGGTAAAGCACCGCTCATCACAAGCTGGTCGTCCTGAGCCACTGTACTGAAACATTCCGGACGGTCCATAGTACATGAGAATGTAAGTTTTCCCGGTTTGTCGGCCGAGAGTCTCATAACCATAACCTGGTCAGGAAAGCTGATAAACACCTCACGTTTATAATTAACTCCATCCTGAGTATATGTTACAGTGGCAGTAGCATCATCAAGGTTGAGTTCCCTTTTATAGTTCTGATAAGGCAGCTTGTTGGCAAAATCAATCCAAAGATCGCCCATGGTCTGGAAACATCCGAAAGGAACAGTCGACCCGTTGCCTCCTCCCGAACCCGGACCTTTACAAACCTGTGTTTTATTGGTGAGTTCTGTAGCTTCCTTATATTTCCCCTGAAACAGAAGATTCTTGATTTTCTCCAGATGTTTTGGAGCGTCGGGGTTATCACAATCCTGCGGACTGCCCGACCAGATAGTTTCTTCATTAAGCTGAACACGTTCGCGGTGCACATCGCCAAAGACCAAAGCCCCCAAAGACCCGTTTCCCAAAGGCAGAGCACTAAGCCAGTGAGCATCATCCTGCCATCCGTTTGGACTGTCTTTTGCAGTAGCGTCGGCCGGAGTCTTATACCACAGTTTCATATCTGCATCGGCAGGCTGCTGCATGGTACACGAAGCGAAAGCCAAAGAAAACAAGACATAAGAAAAGTTTTTCATTTTTACAGTTTTAAATTTTAATAGTAAAAAGCAATTTGAAGAGAGAACTGAAAGGATATACATATCAATATATATCAATATATATATCAATACATATCATTTCCGAATGCAAAGGAACAAATAAAAGAATAGAGATAAAATGTAATATATCTCTATTATAATGTAAAATATTACTATGGGGTGGAATATTATTCCCTCCATAGTATTTCCCAAATAGTATTGCCGGGAAAAACTTACCGTACGATATGAATAAAACGGGCGTACGACTCTAATGATACGGGTGTACGATATAAATGGTACGGGCGTACGACTCTAATGGAACAAGTCTAAATCAGAGCATCCTATTTATTTCATAATTAACTGTATTTACACACTAATACCGAATAAAACATACAGAGACACGACTTCAAAGAGTTTTAAATCATCAAAAAATCATACTTTCATCCATAAGGAAACAAATTACAAAATTTTATATCCGAACCTAATAAAAAAATTACGGCTGCCGGATTAATACCCAGCAGCCGCAATAAATAAAACTTAAGAATCATGATTTATAATACCTTAACTAACAAACATATGTAAGTAATTACAATTACCGAAAGTTTGTATCTAAATCCATGAATCTATGAATCTCATGACAAAACTCAAACTTGAGAAATATATTTACTTAACACCGATTGGAGGCAAGTTAGCTTCTGTCGGCCATCCCGGATTCTGGTAGATAGGCGATGATTCTACATCGGCTCCGGTTTCTGAAGTAATAAGGAAATGAGATATCGCAATAGGACTCAGATAATGAGCCATAGCCCATTTATAACCATCAAGCACAAGAGACTTGTTGGTCTTTTCGTATGGTCTCAGATACATACTTCTATCAGGCGAAGAAACATTAGATTTATCATTGTCCAAACCATAGATAAGTTCGCCTTCATACCAGTCTTTCATTTCACCCCATACTTTAAATCCTTCGATATGATAAGGAGTCTCAATCATCTGGTCGAGTGCTCTCCAGCGGCGCAAATCCTCCCATCTCAAAGCCTCAGCCATAAGTTCGCATCGGCGTTCACGACGGATATTGTATAATGTAGGATCTACAAGCTTGCCTGCACTGTAAGCACCCCAGTCGTTTTTAGCCTCTTTATCCATTTCTGTGGCAGCTATGGTTTTCTCAAAATCAGTATCTACCTTAGAACGCTGGCGCAAGGCTCTCCAATATGATTTTGCAGTTTCATCAAGATTACCATATCTCTCATAACATGCTTCCATATAATTGAGATATGCTTCTGCACCTCTGAAAGTAATGGAACCGGTATAACTCTGACCATTGCCCAAATGGATACCAAGATATGAATTACCTTTACGCAATGAATAACCTGTAGGATAAGCCTCTTCGGCATTACCACGGAGAATCAGAGGATTAGGTTCTTCCGGAATAGCATGAGTACCTTCTGATGAAGGAACAAGAATGTTCTTCTGTCCAGGTTCCTTGAGGAATACTGAAAGACGTGAATCTCTGTCTTTCCTTACATTCGAAATATTGTCATCGCCATGATAACCGCTGCCCGAAGCATATATAGGCAGACCGTTAGACATCAGGAAGCCGTCAACAAGACCGCGTGTTACACCCACACCATAATTGCCGTGTTGTGCAGCAACACATACACAGTGAGTAACACCAAGTGCCTTGCTGTACTGACGCCACAAAAGGACTTCGCTATATCCCGACAAATCTTCCGAGCCAAACATATCCATATAAGGATTGGCAGGTTCGGCAAGGTCCTGCTGGACTTTTCCGGTATTATCTACCAGTGAGAACAAGCCAGACACTTCCTTTGCAGCCTTCATGGACTCTTCGAGGAAGAAATTAATCTCATTGTCAATACTTCCTGAAGGATATTCGTAAGATGAGTTGTAATCCTTTGAGCTTCCTCCCCATCCTTCTCCTTTAGGCACAAAGGCAGTACCTTTAAAGTACTTAAGCCATGTACCTTCAAACAAAGCCACACGCGATTTGAATAAAAGGGCCGATTCCTTGTTAATTCTTGTCCTTCTCGAATCAGGATTCTTTTCCATCAGTTCTATAGCCTTGTCAAGGTCTTCAAGAATAAAACGTGCCACTTCATTTCTTGGATATCTCTTCGAAGCCTCTGTAAGCATTTCTTTATCATCCGGCAGAGTTGTCTTTATTATAGGAAAATCTCCGAACTCCCAATAACGCAGATAGTAGGCATATGCTCTCAGGAAGTATGCTTCCCCGATATAGTGCTTTATATTATCGGCAGCACCGGTAATGGAACCCGATTCAAATAAAGGAACAACCTTTTCAAGAAAGTAATTGCATTTATATATATTACTGAACTCCCAGTTGCCGCCAGCAGCACCAACCTTATACTGTCCGGGAACATATATATTATTATACGACATACGTGCCTGATTATCAGTATCGCCATCATCGCCGAAAGTACCGTAATTCCAGCCCTCATGAGAAGGAAGTATAGCAGTATAGATACCGTTAAGATATGACACGAGCTGACTCTCATCGTTAAGATAATTCTCTGGAGTAACCACCGACATTGGTTCCTTATCAAGGAAATCATTACATGAAGGCAATGCGAGTCCGGCCATTGCCATAGCAGCTACAAATTTTAATTTATACAGTTTCATGATTTTCGATTTATAAAGTTAAACTTAAGCCCACAGACAGAGTTTTCTGCAAAGGATATGCATTACCCTGCGATTCGTAACTGTTATTACCACCATCTACAGTTTCTGGGTCGAACATTGTAGCAAGGTTAGTTCCAGTCCACAAGTTTTCACCAGAAAGGAAGAATCTGACTTTAGATACTCCCCATGAACGTGTCCATTTAGATGGCAAAGTATAACCAATCTGCAAGTTCTTGAGTCGGATATATGCGGCATTCTGCAGATAACGTGTCTGAACCTGCTGGTTCTTACCGTTGAAGAGAGGACGCGGATAATAAGAATCAAGATTTGCAGGCAAATCGTTAGAAGGTTCGGCACGGAAATAATCCTCATGTTCCTTAAATCCGGTAGACCACCACATACCCCAAGAGTAAGCTCCCCAGAAGTAGTAGCTTCCCGACCAGAAATCACGTTTAGCCACACCCTGGAAGAATGCTCTGAAGTCGAAGCCCTTCCAGTCGGCACTTAAATCCACACCAAACTGATAACGAGGAGTAGAGTTACCTATCTTCTTCAAGTCACCGTGATCGTTTAGAGTATTGTTACCCCAGTCAACTTTTCCGTCGCCATTTACATCTTTGTACATGATATCACCTGCAGCCCAGTTGCTACCAAGTGAATTCTGAGCGCCGTTAGGCATAGATTCCAGATGAGCCTTCATTTCTTCATCCGATTTGGCAATTCCGACTGTTTCATAACCCCAGATATCACCTGTATTAGTTCCGGCAATATACCAGTCGAGTCGTTTTGTATCATTAGGATATCTTGTAATCTTAGTCTGAGCATCCGAAAGAGTAAGTCTCACACTATATCCCAGTCCATTATTCAAGCGGTCGTTCCATGACATCTGCAATTCCCATCCGTATGTTCTCAAGTCGGTATTGTTAGTAACCGGAACTCCAGTACCCAATGTAGAAGGCAATTCAGGAGCCGGGCCAATCATATCGAGGGTGTTACGGTTGTAAACATCCACAGAACCTGTCAGACGGTTATCGAATGCACCGAAGTCGAGACCGATATTCCAGCTTGTAACTCTTTCCCATGTAAGAGCCGCACTGATAAGTCCTGGTGTATATGCCACATTAGGTTTCTTACCGCCCTGCAACCATGGTCCAGAAGCTGAATATACTCCCATAGTCTGATAAGTAGGATACCAGTTGTTTGTATTCTGGTTACCAAGTTCACCATAAGAAGCTCTAAGTTTCAAAGTATTGACAACATTCTCGAGAGGTTTCCAGAAGTTTTCGCGTGCCACATTCCATCCCACAGAGAAAGAAGGGAACCAGTTCCATCTGTTGTTCCGGCGGAAACGTGAAGAACCATCATACCTTAAGTTGGCTTCGAAAAGATAAATTCCTTTATAGTCATAATTCAATCGTCCGAAGAATCCGGCAGTACTCCATGAGTTTCTTGCACCCGATACAGAAGGAACTACTTCCTGACCGTCGTGCGACAATCCGGTAGTAAGGTCAATCTCAGGCAAGCTTGGAATAATTATACCTTCACGCTGGGCAGAAAAAGTCTTTCTGTTCATATTTTCAGCCTGAAAACCACCCATAACCTTAAAGTTGTGACTATCATTGAAATCGAAAGAATACTCAGTATAAGCATTGAAGTTCATATAATTATCCTTCAAATGATCTTCATGCACATGAGAAGAGTTAGAAGCCAGATATGCCTCACCATTTATATCATGATTATATGTTTTCTGAATATCCCAATGAGTGTTTACAGTCTTTATACTGTAATTGAAATCAATATTTGTAATCCAGTTCTTTACTGGTTCAATGATAAGAGTAGCCTGGTTGGTAATATTATCGGTCTGCCATGTACCCGAACCACCTGTAGCCAGTCCCAATGCTGGAGAAGGAGAAGAATAAAGATAACCGTTAGGGTCGTACAGAGGCAAAGTAGGCCATCCCTGACGTGCAAGGTCACGGTAAAGATTATTGGTCATAGTAGAAGGACGTTTATAATCTTCTCTGCTGAAACGGATACCGTAATTAATCTTAGCCCATGATGCAAGTTTGGCATTGATTTTGGCCGATGTATTATATCTCTTATAATATTCTTCCGAAAGCTTCATCAAACCATCCTGATCGAGCATATTGGCAGAAAGATAATAGTTTACAGCCTCATTACCACCATTAGCACTGATATTATGCTCCTGAGCAAACGACCAGTCCTTATAGATTGCATCATACCAGTCGACATTATCATTACCATAAGCATATCCATTCCAGTAATTGCTTCCCGGTTCAATGGCACAACTTTCTTTCAGTTTACCATCCTGATAGTCTTTAATTCTCTGTAATGCTTCATCATTAAAGAAAGGAGCATCACCATTGTTCATCAAGGCATCGTTGAAATATGTGGCAAAGGTATAAGAGTCCATCATATGAGGACGGTTTACAGGAGTCATCCATCTGAAACTGTTATTATAATTTACTGTAGTTTTTCCTTCACGTCCCTTCTTTGTGGTAATAAGTACAACACCAAAAGGCGCTCTCGAACCATAGATTGAAGATGAAGCAGCATCTTTCAACACAGAAATGTTTTCAATATCCTGAGGGTTGATGGCATTAAGGTCGCCTTCCACTCCATCAATAAGAATAAGCGGACTTCCTGATGAACCCTGGCCAATAGTAGCTGTACCACGAATGTTGATACTTGGTCTGGACTCAAGGCTACCGCCATTTTGGGTAATCTGAAGACCGGGAACCAATCCCTGCAAAGCCTGGGAAGCATTAACTACAGGACGCGACTCAAGCTGTTTGGCATCTGCAGTACCAACAGAACCAGTCAGGTTGACTTTCTTCTGAGTACCGAAACCCACAACTACAACTTCTTCAAGGACTTCGGTATCTTCCTTAAGTTGGACACGCATATTGGCACTCGCCTTAAGTTCCTGCTGCTGATATCCGATATAAGAGAACTGGATTGTTGCCCCTGGTGTAACATTCAAAGAAAAATTACCATCCAAATCGGTAACTGTACCATTAGTTGTTCCTTTTTCCAGAACTGTAGCTCCAATAATAGGATCACCGTTTGAATCCAGCACTACACCTTTAATGGCTGTTGACTGCTGCACTACCTCTGCTACCAGGTTTTCTGTAGCTGCATAGGCATCAGATATGGGATTCACCATAACCAAACCTGTACCGAGAACCAAGGACATTAACCTCAAATTCCCCAATCTGTTTTTCATCTTCATAAAAAGAAATTCATTAGTTTAGATTTATCAAAAAATAACTATCGTTATAAAAACATCATACGTGTTTTCCTTTTTTACATTGCAAAGTAACACATTTTAATAGAGCAGAAAAATGCAGTATTTTATGATATTGATGTATTATTTTTAGAAAGAAAAAAACAAATGAAATTTACATGAAAAACGGAAGTTATATATTCGCAATAGCATCAGATTATCAGAGCATTAATAGCAGCAAAACCACGTATAATACAGCAATTAAGATTATATTAAACAAAGACATTACGGCAAAGGCAAACAAAAAAAGGCCTCCGTAGAACGGAAGCCTTAATATATAAATTTTTCAGAAAAGGAATCTATTCCAGAAATAATCATTATATATTAATTAACACTTATAATATCATAAACCACATGATTGCAAAAACTATCAGGAAGCATAATATTCAAGTATAATATATAATGCCATAAGCTAATTTATTAATTGCATTTCAATGTATAATGCAAAAAAAATTGAAAACTGTATACTAAAAGCATTTTATTATAAAATCATAAATTAAACTCTCTTTTGAGTTCGTCCATCTGCTCGTCCGACATCCCGGATGGAACAAATCCCATGGAACATGCCGACTCATATATCTTTGCCGACTTAGATAATGTATCTATCATATCGAAGGCTTCGATGATATCTTCACCTATAGCCACTGCTCCATGTTTTTCCCACATTACCACATCATACTCGTCGAGTTGTCTGATAGTTTCCTGTGCAAGAACAACAGACCCTGGCAACTGGTATCTTACTATTCCCAATCCTTTAGGGCAGAATGCTCTGGTCTCAGGTATCATACTCCATAAAATCTTTGTCAGTACGTCTTTTTCGAGGAAAGCATCATTATGTGTCATGGCCACAAGTTCAATAGGGTGTGTATGAACCACTACCCTGTTTTTCCGTCCCTTGCCCAACAGATAATCGTGTATCATAAGATGCGACGGCAACTCTGATGTGGGGCGTATATAACTCTCGGCAACTATATCATAATATGTTCCGTCATCTGAGATACGTATAATTGACATATTGTTCATAGGATCGGAACACACATAACGCATACGTCTGCCTGTTCCGGTTACCAGAAAATAGTTATTTGCCAGATTCCTTACAGGCTGTGGCAATGTAACAGAATCTCCAAGTGGAGAAAGGGATTTTATAGACTCATCAGCAAAGTCGGTTATATTGTATGAGATATTACCTCCATTTCTTTCGGCCCATCCTCTTTCCCACAAATAACCGGCAACTTCTGATATTTTAGAAATAGCCTCTGATATAGAATTATTGTAAACCATATATTTATATATTTTGTGTTGAATCTTAAAACATTTACTTAAGCACGATTTTCCTCTCCAGCCATTCACACTACCGACGGAAAGAATATCGAAAATATAAGGATAGCCAGTCCAGCCACAAGTGTAAACATAGTCTTACGGTCGGAACCTGCCCATTCTTTAAGAATAATCCCCCATAAATTGGAGAACACCACATTGAGCGACATAAGAATACTCCAGGCGAAAGCCATAATCAACGGATTTTCTGTAAAGAAACTTTTTCCCATCTCAAGTCCGAAGAACTGAGAGTACCAGAGTCCTCCGGCAAGCAGGCAGAAAAAAACATTATTGGCAAGTACCGGGGATGAAACCTGAAAGTATTTTCCACCGGTTCCGTTCTTTACATTTTGCCAGATACAGTATGCGGCGTTGGTTATAAAACCACCCAATGTAACAAGAAGTATAACAGGCAGACCGGCATACAACGGATTAACTCCCGATTTAAGCGCAGCTTCCTTTATAGGAGAACCGGCATCGAGGCCAAGTGCGAAACACGCACTCATCACTCCGGCCAGTAATGCCACAAGCAAGCCTTTTGTAAGGGCAAAGTCCTTTACTGCTGCCTGTTTTTCCTCTTCACTCATTGATTTGGAGCGCAAAGAACCGCTGTATCCTATAACGGCTATACCCGCAAGAGTGATACATACACCTATAAGAAGCACAAGTCCCTGTCCGTGAAACAAGTCTGTTCCTGCCATGAGTGCCGGGAAAAGTGTTCCGAAAGCCGAACATGTCCCTAAAGAAACAGACTGACCGAGAGCAACTCCAAGGTAGCGCATACTTAACCCGAAAGTCAGACCGCCTACTCCCCACAACACTCCGTATATTACAGACTTCAAGGCTCCGCCCGATGAAAGCAATGTTCCAAGACTTCCACCTTCGGGAACAGCTGCCAATGCTCCCAACAGCGGGAAAACGAGCCATGCAAAAACACCTTGTACGAGCCAGAAGTTTTCCCACTCCCATGATTTTATTTTCTTTATCGGGACATAGGAACTCGACTGTCCGAAACTGCCTATCGCAATTATCAGCAAACCAATCAATAAATCCATAGGAATTTTGTAATTAATATTGATTTCCTTTATCTCTCCGGGATATGATAACTTTTATCTTTTGTCTGACAACTTTTATCTGATAACTTTTATCTGATAACTTTAATCATTGTCATCCTTTATCTTTGTTATCTCTTATCTTTATTATCCCTTATCTCTTCGAAGTCACGTCAGCCTCGTATTTTTCAAC